>ERZ1106969.10-NODE-10-length-212995-cov-26.016742_pt1 | contig 212995 bp, 180 predicted proteins | sample MGYA00403685_ERZ1106969 | MGnify/ENA primary metagenome ERZ1106969 (study PRJEB35170, sample SAMEA104062416) | human gut metagenome | biome: human gut; feature: human-associated habitat; material: faeces | place: Denmark | collected 2012-05-18 ...
TAGAGCACACGGTTCATACCCGTGGTGTCGAGAGTTCAAATCTCCCTTCCGCTACGATTGAAAATCCCGGGGATCTGAGAAGGTTCCCGGGATTTTTTCGATTAAAATAATTTTTCTGAAATATTCTGCTGTACCAAATAAAAAAGAACATCTGCAATGATCTTGAAAACATATGAAAGGCTCTGTTGGTGTCTGGATTTTCACTTAAAAGATTCCCGGTAATACTGTCGCAAGATAATATCCGACCCAGAATGATGCTGAATTCGCGATAAACGAATAGAGAACGAAGTCACCGTTTTCCTTTTTGGGGGACACTCTCTTCAGAAGCCTGCAATACAGACCTGCCTCCAGCGCAAAGACTATGATCTCGAAAAAGACATAGCTTGTGATAAAGGCCAACGGACCGGCATTGTAATGAATGATATTGAGAAGCAGATTTAAGAGAAGCTGCGTCGTGATATTTACAAGCGCAAGGATCTGCAGCTGTTTTTTCTGCCGGAAGCCGAATAACAGCCCGACGACCATTTCAATTGCGATCGTAAGAAGGATACGGACCGCGAGCGATAAAAGCTCCTTTCGATAATTATAGGAACGATACGCGTTGATCCGCTCGTTTGTGCTCAGGCCCTCATTGTATTCCACGGATCCGATCCGGACGCCCTCCATGTCAACGGTGTAATAAGTATCAAATGCATAACGCCCATAGCTTCCGCTTGATACAAAGGTCCCGGTTTCCGGATAATACAGGAGGATCTTAAAATCCTCGGGTGGATAATAGGTCCAGGCGATCTCGCCTGTTTCGCTTACCGTCCAGCCCCTCTGAAGGAAATAATATCCGTCAGGATCCTTGTAATCTACAAAAGCTTTCCAGATGTTCCGGTCAAGATCATAGAGCTGCTCATTTCTGGCGGTGCCGTCCCAGACACGTGCAGGTCCTGTACGTGTCTCCTTTGAAAGCAGTGTGCCATAGCACAGATCATCGTCCATATTTTTGAACTGGATGCGCACCGAGGGCTTTGGACCCGTATCAGCTTTTGCGGTGATCGGAAGTGCTGTGACTGTAAAGATCAGATAGAACAGCAACATGAAAAGCCTGACATGCATTCTTTTTTTCATAGCAGGGACCTCCTTTCAGAGCTTGGGTTCATAAAATTATATATCTTTGCTTCTTATATCTGTTTTTATTATAATCGATACAGATATTGGCTGACAAGAAAGAGATATTTACTATTTCCTTACGTTTCAACGCGGATGTGTCCGTACTACTGTATGCGGGCAGGAATTTTCTGAACTGAAAATTCCGGACAATAGAGTGGTGTGTGCATTTCGCTGATTTGGAATGCGAAGCCTCGGCAAAATCAGTTACTGTCTGCGCAAGGAACGAACAGTAACGTGCCCGCGGTGCACTTGCATGAAGTTTAGAAAAAATTTAGCCTTTTTTTAGCGGTTATGTGATATACTATAATCTATATCGTATGTCATATGGTACTGACCCGGTCAGGATGTGTATGGCTGCACGGAAAATTCTGAACATATAAGATTCGGAGGACGTTATGTATCAGTTTATCGTAAATCCCAGTGCCGGTGCCGGAAGAGGATACCGGATCTGGAAACGACTGGAACATCAGCTGGAGATGGACAGCCGGGAGTACCGGGTCTTTTTTACGGAACACCAAGGGGACGCGGCTGAGATCGCAAAAGTACTGACTGCCGAGCGGGATGACGCGAAAGTGATCGTGATCGTCGGCGGGGAAGGAACTTATAATGAAGTGCTGAATGGCGTATCATTCCGAGGACTCCTGACATTCGGATATGTACCGGCGGGTTTTCGGAATGCGCTGTCGAAGGGATTTGAATCCTTCTGGAAGGTCAACTGTCAGGCAAAACGGATCCTTCATCCGAAATATTACCGGATGCTGGACTATGGGGTCGCAACATTCGGAGATGAGGAGATCGTGAGCAGGCGGTTTGCGGGCCGGTGCGGGATCGGACTGGACGCGGCGATCTGCCATAATCTTCTGTGCTGCCCGGTGAGAAACCAGATGACGAGACTTCATCTGACGAAAATACTCAGATTCGGCCTTGGTCTCAAGCAGCTTTTTCTCGCAAAACCGACAAAAGGATATATTTTGCTTGACGGGACGCAGAAAGTGGAGTTTAATCATATATATTTCATTACGTTTATGGTCCGCAGGGAAGACAAGAAGAAACGGAAGAACAGCGAACTGATGAATGATGATGGCAAGATGACGGTTTATATCGGAAACAGCGCGAGAAAGACAAAAATGATCCCGATCCTCCGGGACCTTGTGATGGGGGTCCGGAAAAAAGAACGTGGGATCCGGGTCTTTGAGTGCAACGAGGCGGAAGTCCATCTGGCAAGACCGCTCGCGGTCCATATGGACGGTGAGAGCTGTATGTGCCAGCAGAATCTCGTGGTGCGCTGTATCCCGAAGCGGATGCGGATGATCGGTTCTTGAGGTGGTATCGGGGCCGGTCTTGGACTGCCCATAAACGGAAGAAGATGAACAGCTATGGAAAGGAGATTCTCATGAGAATCGGACAGGGATATGATGTACATCGTCTGGTAGAAGGGAGAAAACTGATCCTCGGCGGTGTGGAGATCCCGTATGAAAAGGGACTTTTAGGACATTCGGATGCGGATGTCCTTCTTCACGCGGTGATGGACGCGCTTTTAGGGGCTGCGGCTCTCGGAGATATCGGTCAGCACTTCCCGGATTCAGATGAAAGATATAAAGGGATCTCGAGCGTTGAACTTTTAAAAGAAGTCGGAAAGATCCTGCAGGAAAACGGATATCTGATCGAGAATATCGATTCCACGGTGATCGCGCAGAGACCAAAACTTCTGCCGTACCGTCCGCAGATGGCGAAAAATATCGCGGATGCGCTGGGGATCGAGCCTGATCAGGTGAGCGTGAAGGCGACGACGGAGGAAGGTCTTGGATTTACCGGGGCCGGGGAAGGAATCTCCGCCCAGGCGATCGCGCTTTTGAGTTCGGTTGCGGATTACGCGCTGGAGGACCGCGTCGGAGTGATCTCCGGGGGCTGTGGAGGCTGCCCGGGCTGTAAACAGCAGGGATGAAAAGAGACTCACAGACAGAAAGATAGATGAAGGAGCTAAGGTATGAAGATCTACAATACACTTACAAAGAGAAAAGAAGAATTTGTTCCGGTCGAGCCGGGAAAAGTAAAAATGTATGTATGCGGGCCGACCGTGTACAACTTTATCCATATCGGAAACGCAAGACCGATGATCGTATTTGATACGGTGAGACGTTACTTTGAATATAAAGGATACGATGTCAATTATGTATCCAACTTTACCGATGTCGATGACAAGATCATCAAGAAAGCGATCGAGGAAGGCGTTGACGCCGAGACGATCTCAAAACGCTACATCGCAGAGTGCAAAAAAGACATGGAAGGCATGAATATCGAACCGGCGACAAAGAATCCGCTCGCGACGGAAGAGATCTGCGGCATGTTAAACATGATCAGCACCCTGATCGAGAAAGGCTACGCCTATGTTGCTGCGGACGGAACGGTTTATTACAGTGTCCGCAAGTTTAAAGATTACGGAAAGCTGTCCCACAAGAACCTGGATGATCTTCAGTCCGGTTTCCGTGAGATCAAGGTAACCGGTGAGGAAGGAAAACAGGACCCGAACGACTTTGTTCTCTGGAAGCCGAAAAAAGAAGGTGAGCCGTACTGGGAGTCCCCGTGGTGCGAAGGCCGTCCGGGCTGGCATATCGAGTGCTCCGTTATGGCAAAGAGATACCTCGGTGATGAGATCGATATCCATGCGGGCGGCGAGGACCTGATCTTCCCGCACCATGAGAATGAGATCGCCCAGAGTGAGGCAGCAAACGGAAAGCCCTTCGCGAAATACTGGATGCACAACGCATTCTTAAATATCGACAATAAGAAAATGTCCAAATCTCTCGGAAACTTCTTCACTGTCCGCGAGATCAGCGAGAAATATGATCTCCAGGTACTCCGCTTCTTTATGCTGAGCGCCCACTACAGAAGCCCGTTAAACTTCAGCGCAGATCTGATGGAATCTTCCAAGAACGGTCTTGAGAGGATCTTAACCGGAATGGAGAAACTCCGCGAGATGGAGGCAAAGGTATCCGGAGACGCGATGACAGTGGAAGAGCAGGAGAATCAGAAAAAGGCAATGGAGCTCGTTGCAAAGTATGAGGCGGCGATGGATGATGATTTCAACACCGCAGACGCGATCTCCGCGATCTTCGAACTTATCAAGCTCTCCAACTCTACAGTATCCGAGACGAGTACAAAGGCATATGTTTCTTGGATGAAGAATGAGATCCAGAGACTCTGCGATGTGATGGGAATCATCACGGAGAAGAAGAAAGAGGTTCTTGACTCTGAGGTGGAGGACCTGATCGCCCAGAGACAGGCGGCGAGAAAGGCAAAGAACTTTGCCCTTGCAGATGAGATCAGAGGAAAGCTTCTCGACATGGGAATCGTTCTCGAGGACACAAGAGAGGGCGTAAAATGGAAGAGAGCTTAATCCTCTTAAAGGAAAAATTTCACTTGAAAGAGACGGACGCGAACCAGTATTCCCCACTGGTCCTCGCCTATCTCGGGGATGCAGTGTATGAGATCCTGATCCGGACGATCGTTGTGAGCGAGGGAAATATGCAGGTCAATAAGCTGCACAAAAAATCTTCGGCTCTCGTAAAGGCTGCCGCACAGGCGGAATTCCTGATGGCGATCGAGGAAGACCTCACGGAGGAGGAACATGCCGTTTATAAGCGGGGAAGAAATGCAAAATCCTTTTCCATGGCGAAGAACGCGACGATGAAGGATTACCGGATGGCGACCGGATTTGAGGCGCTGATGGGATACCTTTACCTGTCCGGAAAGACGGAGCGGATGGTCGATCTTGTCGCCCTTGCGATGAAGAAGACCGGAAAAGCCGCGCCGGAAGATACAGAAAAAACAGAAGAGGAGAAATCCGATGAGATATGAAGAGCTGACGATTGAAGGACGGAACGCTGTTTTGGAGGCGTTCCGCTCTGGAAAGACCATCGACCGGCTGTTTGTCCTTGACGGATGTCAGGACGGACCGGTGCGCACGATCGTGAGAGAGGCGAAAAAGCATGACACGATCGTAAACTTTGTTCCGAAGGAACGTCTGGATTCCATGTCCGAGACGGGACACCATCAGGGCGTGATGGCGTATGCCGCTGCTTACGAGTACGCGGAGGTGGAAGATATTTTAAAGATCGCGGAAGAAAAGGGTGAGCCGCCGTTTTTATTCCTGCTTGACGGAATTGAGGATCCGCATAACCTTGGAGCGATCATCCGTACCGCGAACCTTGCGGGCGCTCATGGCGTGATCATTCCGAAACGCCGCGCGGTGGGACTTACCGCGACGGTTGCGAGAACTTCCGCGGGTGCGTTGAACTATACACCGGTCGCGAAGGTCACCAATATGGCGGCGACCATCGAGGATTTAAAGAAACGCGGCATCTGGTTCGTCTGCGCCGATATGGGCGGAGAGAGTATGTACCGCTTAAACCTCACCGGACCGATCGGTCTTGTGATCGGAAATGAGGGGGAGGGCGTGAGCCGTCTCGTGAAAGAAAAATGCGATATGATCGCGTCAATTCCGATGAAGGGTGATATCGATTCCCTGAACGCGTCCGTTGCAACAGGTGTTCTCGCGTATGAGATCGTGAGACAGAGACTGGCGAAGGCGTAGAATTTAATATTTTGATTATGATAAAAAGACCCGTGGAGAGGAGTTTCCCGGGTCTTTTTTTGTGCGCGAAGGATTTCCTACAAGTACTCACCGCCTGAAAGAGGCGGGAGTCTTTTCAATTGTAATAAACAATTGCTCTGGCATGTCCGGGCGTCCAGGGCGTGTGTACATCACTGGCGCGTTCGTACAACAGGAAATTCCCTGATACACGAAAAAAGGCTTCCCGGATATCCCAGAAAGCCTCATGGTTTAAGCTGCCTAGCAGATTTGAACTGCCGACCTCCGCCTTACCAAGGCGACGCTCTACCAGCTGAGCCAAGGCAGCGAACACAATTGCTGTGTTTTTCGAACCTTCAATATAGTATCATGGATCAACAGGTTTGTCAACGATAAAAACAAAAAAATTTGAATAAATTTTTTATACAAAAAGATCAATTCCTCGGAAAGCCCATGGAGGTTCAAACACGTGCAGGGAACATTTTCCGTTCTGCTTTCATATTTTGTAGTAAAAAAGATACTGAGGTTTTTATATGCCAGAGAATCCAACATCAATGCCGGAACCGTCGGGAGAGAATACGGCGGAGGTTGTGGCAGGGAAGAACGACGCAAATGTATCGGAGACACCGGCCGAGCCATTAGGAGGAGTTTTTGTTTATCCGGGAGACGATGATCTTGCGGGAATCCCTGTGCCGCCCATCGCTTCACCGGGCGGAAGACCTGTTTATCCGGGAGATGACGATCTCGCTGGAATCCCGACGACACCGGTTGCGCCGTCTGGCGGACGCCCCGTCTATCCCGACAATACCATCGGGCACCCGGGCTTTCCGACGATTTCTTTTCCGGTCACATACCCGACGGTCTCAGGAGGGAATTACTACAGCAGAGTCCGGTTTTTAAATGCCAGCACATCAGGCCGTACTCTGGATGTCTATATCGATGGCCGGAATATCTTTTCCGGTTCCGAGTTTGCCACGATCTCTTCTTATATCCGCGTGACGGACGGATTCCACACCGTCACTGTGCGCAGGACCAACGGTCAGATCTATTATCAGCAGACGATTGCCTTTGTGTCCGGTGAGAGACTCACGATGGTGATCTTAGACACGGTATCCGGAGTGTCCCTGACCCGTGTCTCTGACATGGGCTGCACGAACGTTCCGGCAGGTTACGGCTGCCTCCGCGTCGCGAACATGTCCTACGCGGGATCCAGCTACGATGTGCGGACCTTCAACAACCAGACAGCATTTGCGGGGATCGGATACAAGGAAGTGACGAGCTATAAACAGACATCCAGCGGAACCTATACCTTCTTTGTGACAGGTTCCCAGTATGCAGTCTCGGCATTAGGCGAGCTTCCGGTCCTTGTCCTTTCTTCCATCGTCGGCGTTTCCTGTCCGACCTGCACCGTGCCGAATCCGCTTCTCACCTTCAACGTCAATGTCCGTGCGGGAAGAGCCTACACCTGCTATATTATCGGAAATCCGTGGTCCGGCCTCTTCCGGGTGTATGTCCTTGAGGACTGAAGCATGTTGTGGCAGGATTGCATTATTTGTAAAAATCGTCTATAATCTGCGTAATAGATAAAAGGAATGTGCCTTACGCATTCCGGCACCGGGAGCAGCCGTGGATAGAATGAGCAGACGGACAGGGACGGGAAATGCCAGTCTGCTTTTCTTTCCGGATGCTGCCGGAAAGAAAATACAGATACGGGAAAAAGGAGTATTATGAAGAAAAATTATGAGATGGACATGTGCAGCGGCCCGATCCTCGGAAAACTGCTCACCTTTACGATTCCGCTGATCTTTTCCGGAATCCTGCAGCTTCTGTTCAACGCAGCGGACGTGATCGTTGTGGGACGCTTCGCGGGCAGCCAGTCTCTGGCGGCGGTGGGTTCCACCACGGCTCTTATTAACCTGATGATCAATATCTTTATCGGACTGTCCGTGGGTGTCAATGTTATCGTGGCAAGATATTACGGAGCGAAGCGGGAAAAAGACGTGCAGGATACGATCCATACGGCCATGGCGCTCAGTATCGTCAGCGGTCTTTTCCTGATCATTGCGGGTCAGCTTCTCTCGAGGCCAATGCTGGAACTCATGGGAACCCCGGACGATGTGATCGATAAATCTACGATCTATATGCGGATTATCTTTATCGGCATGCCTGCGAATATGATCTACAACTTCGGAAGCGCGATCCTCCGCGCGGTGGGAGACACGAAACGCCCACTGTATTTCCTTACGGCGGCGGGCGTGATCAATGTTGTCTTAAACCTCTTTTTCGTGATCATGTTCCGGATGGATGTGGCGGGAGTTGCCTTGGCGACCGCGATCTCTCAGGCGATCTCGGCGTTCCTGGTGATTCTTTGTCTGATGGAGAGCGAGGGCGGTCTGAAGCTTCATTTAAAAGATCTGAAGATCCACCGCTCGAAATTCCGTCAGATCATTCAGGTAGGCCTTCCGGCGGGGATGCAGGGCGCAGTATTCTCGATTTCCAACGTTCTGATCCAGTCCTCTGTGAATTCCTTCGGCTCTGTCGCGATGGCGGGAAATACGACATCCCAGAATATTGAGGGATTCATCTATAACGCCATGAATGCGGTTTATCAGGCAAACTTAAGCTTCACGAGCCAGAACTTCGGCGGCAAAAAGTATTCGAGGATCAACCGGATCATGGTTACCTGCCTTGGCGTTGTAACGGCAGTGGGACTCGGAATGGGAATTCCGGCTTATCTTTGCGGACATGCCCTGATCAGGATCTATTCCTCAGACCCGGAGGTCATGGTATACGGAATGAGAAGACTTGTGGTCTTTGGAACGACATATTTCCTCTGCGGGATCATGGATACGATGGTGGGCAGCATCCGCGGTCTCGGATATTCCGTCATACCGATGTGCGTCTCCCTTCTGGGAGCGTGCGGACTCCGGATCGTCTGGATCTTTACGGTGTTCCAAGTATACCATAACCTGACGGTGTTATACTTATCCTATCCGTTTACCTGGATCGTCACGGCGACGGCCCATATGATCTGCTTCTATATCGTTAGGAGAAAACTTCCGAGGGAAGATGCGTGATAAACAGCATCAAAAGAATCCAACGAATGCAGATCTGACCAGAAAGGAAACGACAGAATTGAAACGATACAAAAAATACATCACCCCGTATCTCAGTGCCTTCGTGATCGGTCCGCTGATGATGCTCACCGAGGTGGCGGGAGAGGTCATGCTCCCGAAATTTATGTCCATGATCATCAACAACGGTGTCGCAAGTCGAAATGTTGCCTATATCGGAAAGATGGGTACACTGATGGTCCTTACTGTCCTTTTTATGGCGGTGGGTGGGATCCTCGGCGCCTACTTTTCCGCAAAGGCGTCCATCTCCTTTACCAGTGACATGAGAAACGATCTCTTCAGAAAGGTTCAGCAGTTCTCCTTTGAGAACATCGACGGCTACAGCACCGGCTCCCTCGTCACGAGGCTCACGAACGATGTCCAGCAGGTTCAGAACGTCCTGATGATGGGTCTACGCATGGCGCTTAGGGCGCCCGGAATGTTTCTCGGCGCCCTGATCATGGCGTTTATGATGAACCGTCAGCTTGCGGTCATCATCCTCATCGTGATCCCACTTCTTCTCGCGGCGATCATTCTGATTTTAAAGACTGCATTCCCGCGTTTTGGAGAGATGCAGAGGAGACTGGACCGTTTGAATTCCGGGATTCAGGAATCCCTGACGAATGTCCGCGTGGTCAAATCCTTTGTCCGGGAGGCTCATGAGATCGAAAAATTCAGCAGACTGAACCGCGACTTAAAGGAGAGCAGTCTCCGTGCGCTCCGGATCGTGATCACTACGATGCCGGTGATGATGTTCGCCATGAACGTGACGACACTGGCTGTCGTCTGGTATGGAGGAAATATCATCATTGCCGGAAAGATGCCGGTGGGGGATCTCACTGCGTTTACGACGTATATCGTGCAGATCCTGATGTCCCTCATGATGCTTTCCATGGTATTCTTACAGAGCTCCCGTGCCAGCGCGTCTATGAAGCGGATCAATGAGATCTTCGACACGGAGATCAACTTAACTGATGACAATGCGGAAAATAAGGATAAAAAAGTCACGGAAGGCCGTGTGGAATTTAAGAATGTAAGCTTCGGCTACAGTGGAGAGAACGGAAGAAAGGACCTTGTCCTGGAAGGGATCTCCTTCATGGCAGAGCCGGGACAGACGATCGGGATCATCGGCTCCACGGGAAGCGGAAAGACCTCCCTCGTGCAGCTGATCCCGAGACTCTATGATGTGACCGGAGGCGAAGTCCTTGTCGACGGCGTGAACGTCAAAGAGTACTCTTTAAAACACCTTCGTGAGGGTGTCGGCATGGTCCTTCAGAAAAATGTCCTTTTCTCGGGAACGATCGAGGAAAATCTTCGATGGGGAAATGAGGACGCGCCGATGGAGGATGTGATCCGGTTCTCAGAGAGCGCTCAGGCAGATCCCTTCGTTAAGACCTTCAAAAACGGGTACGACACCGAGATGGGGCAGGGCGGCGTCAATGTCTCCGGCGGTCAGAAACAGCGTCTCTGTATCGCGAGAGCACTCTTAAAGCGCCCGAAGATCCTGATCCTGGATGATTCCACCAGCGCTGTTGACACGGCGACGGAGGCGAAGATCCGGGAGAGTCTCTATCATGATCTCAAGGATACCACAAAGATCATCATCGCCCAAAGGATCTCCTCCGTTCAGGAGGCGGACCAGATTCTGGTACTGGAGGACGGAAAGATCATCGGTCACGGAACCCACGAGGAACTTTTAAAGACCTGTGAGACATACAGCGAGATCTATACGACCCAGATCGGAAATCAGTCCATTGGGGCAGGAGAGGAGGCGGCAGTATGAGCGTCACGAGAGCAGACCGCGAAGCGAGTCTGAAAAAACGATATGCCGGACGCGTGGCAGCCGCACCGAAAAGGAGAGGAATGGGAAGAGGACCGGGTGCTCCCAGAGGCGGAGGACGCCCAAAGAGCACAGGAGCGGCCTTAAAGCGCCTGATGACCTATCTGGAAGCGGACAGGCTCCGGATGGGGATCGCATTTTTCTGTGTCATTGTAAACACGGTGGCGACACTGACCGGTTCCTATATGCTGCGCCCGATCATCAACCGCTTTATTGCACCGCCGGACGGAAGTCCCGGAAATGTGGCGGGACTTTTTAAAGGGTTGATCATGATGGCGTGCGTCTATCTTCTGGGCGTTATCGCAAATTATCTCCAGTCAAGACTGATGTTAGAGGTTGCCCAGAGCGCCCTTGTGCGGATCCGGACAGACCTCTTTTCAAAGATGCAGAAGCTTCCGGTGAGATTTTACGATACAAATTCTAATGGGGATCTGATGAGCCGCTTCACAAACGACGTGGACACCATCGGAAATATGCTGAGCAGTACTCTTGTGCAGCTCTTTTCCGGAACCTTAAGCATCATCGGAACCTTGTTTCTCATGCTTTACACGAACATCTGGCTGACAGCTGTGACCCTGATCATGATTCCACTCATGTTGCGGGCCGGCGGAGAGGTCGCGAAGCGGAGTCAGAAATACTTCAGCGCCCAGCAGTCGGCTCTCGGTGCTTTAAACGGATACATCGAGGAGACCATCACCGGACAGAAGGTAGTAAAAGTCTTCTGCCATGAGGAGATCGCGGAGGAAGAATTTGATATATTAAACAGGGATCTCCGCGAAAAACAGATCCGCGCCCAATTCCTTGGGGGCATGATGGGACCTGTGATGAACAACTTAAGCCAGATAAACTATTCCCTGACGGCGTGCATCGGCGGGATCCTCTGTGTGGTGAAAAACTTCGATGTCGGCGGGCTCACGGTATTTTTGAACTTTTCGAGACAGTTCTCAAGGCCGATCAACGAGATCTCCATGCAGGTTTCCAACGTGTTCTCAGCCCTCGCCGGAGCGGAGCGCGTTTTCTCCGTGATGGATGAGGAGCCGGAGGCGGCGGATGATAAGGACGCAGTGTCCATGGACGGCATGCGCGGGGAAGTGGTATTAGATCATGTGACCTTCGGCTATAACCCGGACAAGGTCATCTTAAAGGATATCAGCCTCTACGCGAGGCCGGGACAGAAGATCGCCTTCGTGGGTTCCACGGGAGCCGGAAAGACGACGATCACGAACCTCATCAACCGCTTCTACGATATCCAGAGCGGGACCATCACCATCGACGGCGTTGATATCTGCCATATTAAGCGGGACGACCTGCGCCGCCACATTGCCATGGTGCTTCAGGATACGCATCTGTTTACGGGAACGGTTATGGAAAATATCCGGTACGGAAGGCTTGATGCCACCGACGAGGAAGTTATTCAGGCGGCGAAGATGGCATCTGCCCATTCCTTTATCATGCGGCTTCCCAAGGGCTATGACACGGTTCTGGAGAGCGATGGCGCGAACTTGAGTCAGGGCCAGAGACAGCTTCTTAATATCGCGCGAGCGGCGGTATCCAAGGCGCCGATCCTGATCCTCGATGAGGCGACGAGCTCCGTCGATACGAGAACGGAAAAACACATTGAGCAGGGCATGGACCGTCTGATGGCAGAACGGACCACCTTCGTGATCGCCCACCGTCTCTCCACCGTGCGGAACGCCAACGCCATCATGGTTCTGGAGAATGGAGAGATCATCGAGCGCGGTGATCATGAGGATCTCCTGAAAGAAAAAGGACGTTATTACCGATTGTATACAGGTATGGCTGAATTAAATTAGTAAAAACTAACAGAAAATGGAAAAAAGTGGACGGAATCGCGGTTCCTGTCCGCTTTTTTTGTTGAAAACTTCATTTTCTTAAGCGGTTTCCCACCTTATTTTTGTTTTTTTTTTGATACAAACGCCGAAAAAGGCCATTTCTGTTAAAAAGTTAACCGATTTCCAATTGTAGAAAAATTCCAAATATGCTATACTACGAGTTGATGGGTACTATGAAATTTTATAGAAAGAAGGTTTGTTAAATGGGTCTGAGCACATTTATAGGCGGCGTTCATCCTTATGAGGGAAAAGAACTGTCCGCAGATAAGCCGATTCAGGTGATCCAGCCGAAGGGTGAGCTGGTTTATCCTCTCTCCCAGCATATCGGTGCTCCGGCGAAACCGCTTGTTGCCAAGGGTGACAAGGTTCTGGTTGGCCAGAAGATCGCTGAAGCAGGCGGCTTCATTTCCGCAAATGTTATCTGTTCCGTATCCGGTACAGTAAAGGGAATCGAACCGCGTCTGGTTGCGAACGGAGCAATCGTACAGTCCATTATCGTTGAGAACGATAACGAGTACACAGCAATCGAAGGTTTTGGCGAAAAACGCGATTACACAAAACTTTCCAAGGAAGAGATCCGGAATATCGTAAAAGAAGCCGGTATCGTAGGTCTCGGCGGCGCAGGTTTCCCGACCAACGTAAAACTTGCACCGAAGGATGACAATGCGATCGATCACATTATCGTAAACGCGGCCGAGTGTGAGCCGTATCTGACAAGTGACTATCGCCTGATGATGGAGCAGCCGGAGAGACTGATCGGCGGCATCAAAGTCATGTTAAGCATGTTCCCGAACGCGAAAGGCGTGATCGGAATCGAGGAGAACAAGCCGGAGGCGATCAAGCTTCTGGAAGGTCTCGTAAAAGACGAGCCAAAGATCACGGTATGTCCGTTAAAGACAAAGTATCCGCAGGGCGGCGAGCGTTTCCTGATCTATGCGGTTACAGGCGGACGCGAGATCAACTCCACGATGCTTCCGGCGGATGCAGGATGTATCGTAGATAACGTAGACACTGTTATTTCTATTTATAACGCTGTCTGCGAGAGCACACCGTTAATTCGTAAGATCATTACTGTTACCGGTGATGCGGTTAAAAACCCGCAGAACTTCCAGGTTCCGCTTGGTATGTGCTACCGCGAGATCCTTGAAGCTGCAGGCGGCTTTAAGGAAGAGCCGGAGAAGATGATCTCTGGTGGTCCTATGATGGGACAGGCATTGTTCTCTCTGGACATTCCGGTAATGAAGAACTCCTCTGCGCTTACCTGCTTCACAAAAGATCAGGTTGCGGCAAATCCGGAATCTCCGTGTATCCGCTGTGGACGCTGTATCGAGGTATGTCCAGGTCATGTTGTTCCGCAGATGATGATGGCGGCAGCAGAAAGAAATGATCTTGCCCTGTTCGAAAAATTAAATGGTATGGAGTGCTGCGAATGCGGCTCCTGTACTTTCATCTGCCCTGCACACAGACCGCTGACACAGGCATTCAAAGAGATGCGTAAAGCTGTCATGGCAGCCAGAAGAAAGAAAGCGTAGGAGGTGTGACAAATGAGTAAATTATTAAACGTATCATCATCCCCTCATGTACGCTGCGGTGTTTCCACAAAGAACTTAATGTACGATGTGGCGATCGCAATGCTTCCGGCTACGATCTGGGGCGTGATGCAGTTCGGTATCTATTCCCTTATCGTTGTTGTTGCAACGGTTCTTTCCTGTGTACTCAGTGAGTACCTTTTTGAGACACTGATGCACAAGCCGGTTACCATCAGTGACGGCAGTGCCCTTGTCACAGGTATGATCTTAGGCTTAAATATGCCGCCGGCAATTCCGTTATGGATGCCGATCCTTGGCGGTGTATTCGCGATCATTGTCGTAAAACAGCTTTACGGCGGACTTGGTCAGAACTGGATGAACCCGGCTCTGGCAGCGAGATGCTTTATGTTGATCTCCTTTGCACAGGCTATGACAAAGTTCACAGACCCGGTAACAGACGCAGTTGCGAGTGCAACTCCTCTTGCGGCGATCAAAGCCGGTGATACATATGATCTTGCAGCTATGTTCATTGGTAAGATTCCGGGAACCATCGGTGAGGTTTCCGTAATTGCCCTTTTAATCGGTGCAGCTTACCTGCTCGTTAAGAAAGTAATTACGATCCGCATCCCGGCAGCATACATCCTTTCCTTCGCAGTATTCGCATTTATCTTCGGCCAGCACAATATTAACTACGTGCTCGCAGAGGTTTGCGGCGGCGGACTGATCTTCGGTGCATTCTTCATGGCTACCGACTATGTAACAAGCCCGATCACTGCAAAAGGACAGATCGTATTCGGTATCTGCCTTGGTATTTTAACAGGACTGTTCCGTATCTTCGGAAGCGGTGCAGAGGGCGTTTCTTACGCAATTATCTTCTGCAACATGCTTGTTCCGTTGATTGAGAAGGTAACTCTCCCGACAGCATTCGGAAAAGGGGGTAAGAAAAATGGCAGCAAGTAAGTCTGGATTTATGAAAGATGCCCTGATCCTTTTTGCGATCACCCTGGTTTCCGGTTTATGTCTCGGTGTTGTCTATGATGTGACAAAAGCTCCGATCGAGGCGGCTACCATCGCAGCCAACAACGCAACCTACAAACAGGTCCTTCCGGAGGCAGAGAGCTTCGATGATGTGGAAGGTTCCACAGAAAAGATCGCTGAGACAGCAGATGAGATCGCAAACCTCGGCTTCGGCGGCGTGGCGATCGAGTCCGTTCTCGAGGCAAAGGACGCAAGCGGCGAAGTAGTAGGACATGTGATCAACTCCCTGTCCAACGACTCCTACGGCGGAGCTGTCAAGCTCTCCATCGGCTTTGATGCAGACGGCACTATCACAGGTGTTGGTATCCGTGAGACAAGTGATACTCCTGGTCTTGGCTTAAAGGCAAAAGATGATGACTACAGAAATCAGTACGTTGGAAAGAACTGCGAGAGCTTAAGCGTAACAAAATCCGGTTCTGCGTCTGACACTGAGATCAATGCCATCAGCGGTGCCACCATCACATCAAACGCTACAACAAACGCAGTCAATGCAGCTTTATACTATCTGCATAACTGCTTAAACTAGGAGGTGGGCATTCATGAATAAATGCGTAGAACGTTTATATAACGGTATTATCAAGGAAAACCCAACCTTCATCCTGATGTTAGGTATGTGTCCGACTCTTGCGACGACAACATCCGCCATCAACGGTCTCGGCATGGGACTTTCCACAACAGCCGTACTGATGTTTTCCAACCTGCTGATCTCCGCACTGCGTAAGATCATTCCGGACAGAGTCCGTATTCCGGCATTCATCGTAGTCGTAGCCAGCCTGGTTACAGTCGTACAGCTCTTAATGCAGGGCTACGTTCCGTCCCTGTATGCATCCCTGGGTATTTATATCCCGCTTATCGTTGTTAACTGTATCATCCTTGGCCGTGCAGAGGCATATGCCTGCAAGAACGGTCCGGTTGAATCTTTCTTCGATGGTCTTGGTATGGGACTTGGATTCTCTCTTTCCCTTACCGTCATCGGTATGTGCCGTGAGTTCTTCGGTGCAGGTGCGATCTTCGGACACACCATTATTCCGGAAGCTTACCACATTTCCATCATCATCCTTGCACCGGGTGCTCTGTTCACTCTGGCTATGCTTTCCGCGATCCAGAACAAGCTCCGTCTTCCATGCGCGACCAACGGTGACGCACCGAAGTCTGACCTTGTATGCGGCGGTAACTGTGCAAGCTGTGCAGGCTGTGTCAGCATGACAAACCATGCTGCTCTTGCTGAGAAGAAGGCAGAGGAAGCAGCAGCCGCAGCGGCAGCAAAGAAGGCAGCAGCAGAGAAGGCTCTCGCAGCTAAGAAGGCAGCTGAGGCTGCAAAAGCGGCAGAGGCAGCTAAGACTGAAGCAGCAGATGCCGGCAAAGAAAATTAAGGAGGAAATGGAAAAATGAAAGAACTTTTATTGATCGCCATCGGTTCTGCCCTGGTGAATAACGTTGTTTTAAGCCAGTTCCTCGGTCTTTGCCCGTTCCTTGGTGTATCCAAGAAAACAGAGACAGCAGCTGGTATGGGCGCTGCAGTCGTATTCGTTATTACGATCGCATCTGCCTGCACAAGCCTTGTTTATGATTTCGTTCTCGTAAAGCTCCATATCGAGTATTTACAGACGATCGTATTTATCCTTGTAATCGCGGCTCTGGTTCAGTTCGTTGAGATGTTCTTAAAGAAGAACATGGTAAGCCTTTATCAGGCACTCGGCGTATACCTTCCGTTAATTACAACAAACTGTGCGGTTCTCGGTGTTGCGCTGACAAACGTACAGAAGAGCTACAACTTCATTCAGAGTGTCGTAAACGGTATCGGTATTTCCGTTGGATTCCTGATCGCCATCGTCCTGCTTGCAGGTATCCGTGAGAAGATCGAGCACAATGATGTGCCGCACGCTTTTCAGGGATCCCCGATCGTCCTGATCACAGCAAGCTTAATGTCGATCGCTCTCTTCGGATTTTCCGGAATGATTTAAGGAGGAACGAGAGATGAACATGACAGGCATTATCATCGCTGCTGCGGTTGTCGGTATCGTCGGTATCGTCATCGGCGTACTCCTTGGAATCGCCAGCGAGAAGTTTAAAGTAGAAGTAGACGAGAAGGAAATTCTGGTTCGTGCAGAGCTTCCGGGCAACAATTGCGGCGGCTGCGGTTACGCAGGCTGTGACGCTCTTGCAAAAGCAATTGCAGAGGGCAAGGCAAAGGTTGACCAGTGTCCGGTCGGCGGCGCTCCGGTAGGAGAAAAGATCGCTGCGATCATGGGCGTTGAGGCTGGTTCCGCTGAGAAGAAGGTTGCATTTGTAAAATGTAAAGGTACCTGCGATAAGGCAACCGTGAAATACAACTATTATGGTATTGACGACTGTCACAAGATCGCAGATGCAGTTCCGGGCGGCGGCTCCAAGGGCTGTAACTACGGATGTCTCGGTTCCGGAAGCTGTGTGAAGGCATGTCAGTTTGACGCGATCCATGTTGTAAACGGTGTTGCCGTTGTCGACAAGGAGAAGTGTGTTGCCTGTGGTAAGTGTGCGGAGGCTTGTCCGCGTCACCTGATCGAGCTTGTTCCGTACAAGGCAAACCACCTCGTACAGTGCAGCTCCCACGACAAAGGACCGGCTGTCAAGAAGGTCTGCGAGGCAGGCTGTATCGGATGTACGCTCTGCACAAAGCAGTGTGAATTCGATGCGATCCATATGGATAACAACGTTGCTGTGATTGATTACACAAAGTGTACCGGATGCGGCAAGTGCGCGGCTAAGTGCCCGGCACATGTTATTATCTGATTGGATAACAACTTGTAGAAAAATGAAAGACCCGCGGAAGGCAGAAATGCTTTCTGGCGGGTCTTTTTATGAAGGGATTTGTACGATTAGAAAAGTTGGGAAAACGTTATTTGAAAAAAAGATCCCAGGGAAGTTCAAATATAGAACTCCCAGGGATCATATTTTTGTTTCTTCCGGATTAAAATCAGATTGACCTGAGTCAAATCAGAATGTATAGACTACTGGATCGTTGTGCCGCCCTTACCGGCTAATGCGCTCTTCGCACCGTCAAGGGAAGTGATGATCGCGCGTCGACCTTTTCCTGCGTTGATGAAGTCGATGGAGCTTTCAACCTTCGGCAGCATCGACCCTGTCTTAAAGTGACCTTCCCCGGCATAGCGGGCTGCCTCAGCCGTTGTCATCTTATCGATGTTGATCGGATGGTCACTGCCGTAGTTTAATACGACATTCGGAACACCTGTGATGAACATCAGGACATCAGCGTCAAGCTCCTTCGCGAGAAGTCCGGCTGCGCGGTCTTTCTCGATCACAGCGCTGGCACCCTTTAGGTGGGAGCCCTGTTCCATAACCGGGATTCCGCCGCCGCCTGCAGCGATCACCGGCTGGTCAGCATCAGCGAGAGCGCGGATCGCGTCGATCTCAACGATTGCGACCGGCTTCGGAGCCGCAACGATACGGCGGTAGCCGTCGCCTTCCTTCACAACGAAGTTACCCTTTGCCTCTTCCTCTTTTGCCTCCTCGGCGTTCATCACACGTCCAACCACCTTCATCGGAGTGTAGGAGGACTCATCATACGGGTCAACTGTAACCTGCGTTAAGATCGTAGATACAGCTTTGTAAATGCCGCGTTTGATAAGCTCGGAGCGGAGAGCGTTCTGGAGATCGTAGCCGATATATCCCTGGCTCATTGCGGAGCAGACAGACATCGGAGCCGGAGTGTAACCTTCATGATTTTTCGCAAATTCATTTAATGCGGTGTGGATCATACCGAGCTGCGGAGTATTTCCGTGGGTGATCACAACCTGCCAGCCGTCCTGAATAAAATCGGCGATGGCTTTCGCCGTCTTTGTAACGGCTGTCTTCTGCTCTGGAAGGTTTGTTCCGAGAGCATCATGTCCAAGTGCTAAAACAAGTCTTTTCTTTGCCATATCGAATCCCTCATTTCTATTACATACCGATATCTTTGGGGCAGATCTGCTTAAGCGGGAGCCGCGGATAAGTTTTCTCCGCGGACCGGTACAAAACGGTCTGCGCCTACGTATTTTCAGATATTTTACCATATTTTGAGGAATTAGGGAAGAAAAAACTCAAAGTTTTATGGTTTGACACATATAAAATTTTTTGAACTGAAAATTTTGCATGACACCACGGTGACAGTAGCTGACATAATGTACTCTGTACCCGAATGAAAGAGAATCGAAAGAAATAATTTTTTGCTTTTTCAGATAATTTATGCTAAAATAAGAACAACTGAGTCGAAAATCGCTGCCGTCCGTGTCCTACACAGCCGGTAACGAAAAATTCCCTATCAGGGGGAACGTAAGGAGGAAACAATTTTGAAGCTGTTATCGATAGCAATTCCATGCTACAATTCAGCGGCGTATATGGAAAACTGTATCAAGTCTCTGCTTCCGGGCGGAAATGAGGTGGAGATCCTGATCGTGGATGATGGTTCCACAAAAGACAATACGGCGGAGATCGCTGACCGTTATGAAAAAGAATATCCGGGTATCTGTAAGGCGATCCACCAGGAGAACGGTGGACACGGCGCTGCGGTTAACGCGGGATTAAAGGCCGCGACCGGAATCTATTTTAAGGTTGTGGACAGCGATGACTGGGTAAATGAGCAGGCCTACAGGCAGGTGCTCGACACCCTGCGCCGCTTTGTTTACGGAAAAGATACCCTGGATATGCTGATCACAAACTTTGTCTATGAGAAACAGGGCGCGAAGCACAAGAAAGTCATGAACTATAATCTGGCGCTTCCGAAGAACGAGATCTTTACCTGGAGCGATGTGAAGGTGTTCGTTGCAGGCCAGTATATCCTGATGCATTCTGTCGTTTACAGAACGGAACTTTTGAGAGACTGTAAACTGGAGCTCCCGGAGCACACATTCTACGTGGACAATATCTTCGTCTACGAGCCGCTCCCGCATGTACATACGATGTACTACCTGGATGTGAACTTCTACCGCTACTTTATCGGCCGCTCCGACCAGTCTGTCAATGAACAGGTCATGATCGGAAGAATCGACCAGCAGATCCGCGTGACGAAGCTGATGCTTGGCTACTATGATGTGACGAAGATCCAGAATAAGAAGCTCCGCCACTATATGGTCCGTTACTTAGAGATCATGATGGTCATCTGCTCGATCCTCGCGATCAAATCCGGCAGCGAGGAGAATATGGCAAAGAAGAAAGCGTTGTGGGAAGAGTTAAAGAAATCCAATCCGGCGCTCTACCTGCGCCTCCGCTGGGGCTTCTTGGGACAGGGCATGAACCTTCCGGGAAAAGGCGGAAGATCCCTCTCCATCGCGGGATATAAGATCGCGCAGAAATTCTTCGGATTTAACTAGGCGCCTGGAGACGGATCGATGTTGAAGGAGAAAACCGTTACGATCATGTCCGGTAGAAATAATATCGTTCTGAAGAAAGAAGGACCAAGGGTTCATAATGAATCCAAGGTCCTCTTTTTGTGTTAAATTAATCTGTAATGAAGAAATAACACACATTTATTCTAACTCAAAACAGGCAGTTCTGCCAATACTAATAGTTTCCAATGTTCTTCAAGAAGGAAACGACCGACAAAAACTATCATGAAGATCCCCGGCCGCACAGAATTTATGGGGTAAAGGGAAGGGTACTTTTAGAGGCTACTTCCCGTGTTATTCTTATTTTCCAAGAATGATCTTGATGATCAATACCGTCACCACACAGATCATCACCGGACGGATGATCTTTGCACCGTTTTTGATGGCGAAACCGGCGCCTAGATAGTTTCCGAGAACATTGCAGAATGCGCATGGAACTGCAATGGCGTACAGCACGTTTCCGGAAAGAACGTAGGAGAGAAGCGCCGTGTAGTTGGAGACGATCAGCGTGAGCTTCGCGTTTCCGGAGGCGGTGCGGATATCATATTTTAACAGGAAGGTAAAGAGCAGCATCGCGATCGTTCCGCCGCCCGGACCGTACATACTGTCATAGAGACCGAGGGTCATGCCGATGAGGAGCGCCTTCAGGGCGACAGGAACCGTCAGGGATTTCCGTGTGTCCGTATAGTTCCAGGCATTCTTCATAAAGATCACAAGGATCGCGGTGAGCGGAAGAAGAACCATCAACATGGAACGGATCTGCTCCTCCTTCAGGTAGAAAATGATCCTCGTGCCGAGCATGGAGGAGAGAAAGGCGGTTATGGCGCTGATCAGCGTGACCTTCAGGTCGAGGCAGCCGCTCTTAAAATATTTCCATGCGGCGATAGTGCTTCCGAAGGCACACTGGAATTTATTGCAGCCGTAGACGTAGTAGATCGGCATTCCGCACATCATATAGGCCGGGAGCGCAATCAATCCGCCTCCACCAGCGATGGAGTCGATAAATCCCGCAATAAAGAGGAGCGGGCAGAGCCAGATGAGATTGTGGACATATTCCATAGATATTCCCCCTTGTATTTTGCGGCTGCCAGATGAAAAAATGCCGAAATGCCGCTTTTTCTGATGGAATCTCAAGCAGAGACCTATTCTTCCATACTATATAAGAATCCGGAAAAAGTCAATCGGTTTTCTGAAACCTTGACATAACCTGGATTCTATGGTAAATTTATTGAGTTAAAATGCGTCGAAGAGGACCAGTAAGAGAGAATACGGAGCACAGAGAACTGCCGGCCGGTGCGAGGCAGCATCCAGAAGCTTTCCGAACTCGCCTCGGAGCAGCATGCTGAAAAAGTGGGCGTAAGCAGTGAAAAACGAGGCACTGCCCGTCGGTATTCTTGGTAGGCATTGCCGGCTTCCGCCGTTATCGGAAAAAGAGTGCATACGGGTGAAGACCCAGTATGAAATAGAGTGGTACCGCGTGAGAATGTAAGTCCCCCACGTCTCTATAAAAATGATAGAGATAGAGGGACTTTTTTTATTGCCGGACGTCTTTAAAGGGCGCTCAGGGGCAATGAAACAGAATCAGGATCTTCCTGGATTCTGGTAAATGCAGCGGCGGACGAAATTCGCAGAGCGTATTTTGAACCGCTTTCAACGATATGAAATGGAGGAGAAAATCGTCATGGCACAGTACAACCACACCGCCATTGAGAGCAAATGGCGTGAGAACTGGGAAAAGAATCCGATCAATGTCAATGATGGAAAGAAAGAAAAATATTACTGCCTGGATATGTTCCCATATCCGTCCGGCAGCGGACTTCATGTAGGTCACTGGAGAGGTTATGTAATCTCCGATGTATGGAGCCGTTATCAGTTATTAAAGGGCAAATATGTGATCCATCCGATGGGATGGGACGCATTCGGTCTTCCGGCTGAGAACTACGCAATCAAGATGGGCGTTCATCCGGCAATCTCCACAGCGTCCAATATCAAAAATATCAAACGTCAGATCAACCAGATCGCGGCGCTCTATGACTGGGATATGGAAGTAAACACGACAGATCCGTCCTTCTACAAATGGACCCAGTGGATCTTCGTACAGATGTTCAAAAAAGGTCTTGCATACGAGAAGGAATTCCCGATCAACTGGTGCCCGTCCTGTAAGACAGGTCTTGCGAACGAGGAAGTCGTAAACGGCTGCTGCGAGCGCTGCGGCACACCGGTTACAAAGAAGAATCTCCGTCAGTGGATGTTAAAGATCACCGCATATGCAGACCGTCTCTTAAACGACCTCGACAAGCTCGACTGGCCGGAGAAGGTTAAAAAGATGCAGACCGACTGGATCGGCAAATCCTACGGTGCAGAGGTGGATTTCCCGGTTAAAGGACGTGATGAGAAGATCACCGTCTACACGACAAGACCGGATACGCTCCACGGCGCAACCTTTATGGTACTCTCCCCGGAGCATAAGCTTGCAAAAGAGCTTGCAACGGACGAGACAAGAGAGGCTGTTGAGAAGTACATCTTCGACGCTTCCATGAAGTCCAACGTAGACCGTCTCCAGGGCAAGGAAAAGACAGGCGTCTTCACAGGATCCTATGCGATCAACCCGTTAAACGGCAAGGAAGTTCCGATCTGGCTGTCTGATTATGTTCTCGCTGACTACGGTACCGGAGCGATCATGTGCGTACCGGCACACGACGACCGTGACTTTGAGTTTGCAAAGAAATTTGGTCTCCCGATCATCCAGGTCATCGCCCAGGACGGCAAAGAGATCGAGAACATGACAGAAGCTTACACAGACGCGAAGGGAACCATGATCAATTCCGGTGAGTGGAACGGCATGGAGTCCTCCGTATTAAAGAAAGAAGCTCCGCACATCATCGAGAAGATGGGTATTGGTAAGAAGACTGTGAACTACAAGCTCCGTGACTGGGTATTCTCCCGTCAGCGTTACTGGGGCGAGCCGATCCCGATCGTTCACTGCCCGAAGTGCGGCAATGTTCCGGTCCCGGAGGATCAGCTTCCGTTAAAACTTCCGGAGGTTGAGAGCTATCAGCCGACCGGTACCGGTGAGTCCCCGCTTGCGGCGATCGACTCCTGGGTAAACACCACATGCCCGTGCTGCGGCGCTCCGGCAAAACGTGAGACAAACACAATGCCTCAGTGGGCTGGTTCCTCCTGGTACTTCTTACGTTATGTAGATAACAAGAACGACAAGGAACTTGTATCTAAAGAGAAAGCAGACAAGTACCTTCCGGTAGATATGTATATCGGCGGTGTTGAGCATGCCGTTCTTCACCTTCTGTATTCCAGATTCTACACGAAGTTCTTATACGATATCGGAGTGATTGACTTTGATGAGCCGTTCAAGAAGCTGTTCAACCAGGGTATGATCACCGGCAAGAACGGTATCAAGATGAGTAAGTCCAAAGGAAACGTTGTTTCCCCGGATGATCTTGTAAGAGATTACGGTTGTGATGCGTTAAGAATGTACGAGCTCTTCGTTGGACCGCCGGAGCTGGATGCCGAGTGGGACGACAGAGGAATCGAGGGCGTTGCCAGATTCTTAAATCGTTTCTACAACCTTGTGATGGACAGCAAGGACAAGGATATCAAGGAGACAAAGGAGATGGTGAAGCTCCGCCACAAGCTTGTCTACGATATCGAGACACGTTTCAACCAGTTCAGCCTGAATACCGTAGTATCCGGATTCATGGAGTACTGCAACAAGCTCACAGACGTTGCGAAGAGAGAGGGCGGAATCGACAAGGAGACATTAAAGACATTCGTGATCTTACTGGCTCCGTTCACACCGCATCTTGGCGAGGAACTCTGGAGAGAACTCGGCGGCACGGACAGCGTATTCCATGCAACATGGCCGGAGTGCGATGAGGAAGCAATGAAGGACGATGAGATCGAGGTTGCCGTACAGGTAAATGGTAAGGTAAAAGCGGTCATCATGGTTCCGGCTGACATCGCAAAAGAGGATGCGATCGCTGCAGGTAAAGCTGCGGTAGAAGGAAAGATCACCGGAAACATCGTGAAGGAGATCTATGTTCCGAAGAAGATCGTAAACCTTGTTGTAAAATAAGATGGAGTGACAGAAACTGTCGGATCATCTGAAAAATTCGTGCCAATATAAGTATTTGAAAAAATTCCGGGCGGGATCCTTGCGGTCCCGCCCTTTTTCACTGCCGAAATGTCAGTATTTACTATACATGCCGGAAACCTCCTTTTGTTAATTTTGAACAAATTGTAAACAGATTATGACTATAGAAAGGCTGAAACCAAATAAAACAAACAAATTAAACAAAAAATACGCAGAAAGGAAAACTTTATTGACAAAGATGTTAGAAAATGATATTCTTTAATCATGAAATTCAGAAAAGAGTGTATATATAGGTATAGTAAATATTTACATTCAACGATTACCAACAACACTCTGACGAAACAGAAATAACTTGAAGGAGGGCATGTGAATGAAAAAAAGAACAGCAGCGAGATCGGTGGCAGCCGTTGTCGGAGCAGCAATGGTGCTGACAGCGTGCGGAGGCGGAAACAATGCAGCGGCAACGACCGCGGCAGCAGGCGGCAGTGAGACTCAGGCAACAGCGGAAAGCTCCGGCGGCGGAAATATCACAAAGACAGATATCGTCTTTGCCCAGGCCTCTGACGTCGTGACCCTGGATCCGGCAGGACAGCAGGATACCACATCATCTGTACTTATGAAACATGTGTACAGTACCTTGATGGATATCGATGATGATGGCAACCTTGTTCCGGATCTGGCAGAGAGCTACGAGATGAAGAGTGATACGGAATATACCTTCACCCTGAGACAGGACGCATGCTTCTCCGATGGCACGCCGGTTACAGCGAAGGATGTAAAGTTTACATTTGACCGCGCGAAGGATATGCCGAAGACGAAATCCAATACCTCCAAGATCGAGGAGGTTATCGCGGATGACGATCACCATGTTACCTTCAAGCTGACGCAGCCGTATGCAGCTTTTAAGACGATCATTACAAACAGCAACTTAAGCATCGTCTCCGAGGCGGCGGTCACAGCGGCGGGAGAGTCCTACGGTGATGTTGGTAATATTCTCGGATCCGGAGGGTTCACGGTTACCGAGTGGGTTCCGAACGACCACTACACCCTTGCAAGAAACGAAAAATACTGGGGTGAGATGCCGATCGCTACAACGATCACCTGCCGTGTGATCCCGGAGGGAAGCGCCCGCGCCATTGCCCTTGAGGCAGGAGAGGTCGATCTTGTATGGAACGTTGACGCGACAGACTGTGCGAACATCGAGGCAAATCCGGATGTGACGCTGTTGAGCCAGACGTCTTCTTCCATCGAATATCTCGGTATGAATACGACAAAAGAGAAATTCAAGGATGTGAGAGTCAGACAGGCGATCAATTACGCGCTGGATAAACAGACATTTGTTGATACGATCATTGAGGGTCGTGGAACTGTAGCAAACAGCTACATCAACTCGATGATCCCGGGCTGGACCGACGAGGTGGAAGCTTATCCGTATGATCCGGCGAAGGCGAAGGAGCTTCTTGCGGAAGCCGGCTATCCGAACGGATTCGAATGCAAGATCTATGTAAACGGCGACGTTCGTACCCGTTCCGCCCAGATCATTCAGGCCCAGCTTGCAGAGGTTGGAATCACGGTTGATATCTCTACCTATGAGTGGGGCGCTCTTCTCGATTCCTTAAATGCAGGTGAGCATGAGATGTTCCTCCTCGGATGGTCGAATTCAAGCTTCGACGCGGATGGAAGTACTTACCAGTTATTCTATTCCGGAAACCATGGAGCAACCGGTAACCGTGCATTCTTAACTGATGATAAAGTCGATGAGCTGATCATCAACGCGCAGAAAGAGAGTGACGACACCAAGCGTATGGAGTTATACAAAGAGCTTCAGGTATATCTCCATGAGATCTCCCCGTGGTGTCCGTTATACTACAAAAATGACAATGTCGGTGTCCGCGCAGACTTAAAGGGATTCAAGCTTCACAAGGGCGCAACGCACTACCTTGGCAACTGCCACTATGAAGATTGATAATATTTAAAATGTGAAAGACGGGGGCAGACATGAAGGTGTCTGCCCCCTTTTCAACGACACGTAACCGTGCGAAGACGCAGATCGCCGCAAGCGGCCACACGGGATGCCCGGAGGTGTAAGAACCCATTCTTTGAAAATTACACAAAAAATACTGGAAATGCATGGAATGTTCAGTTATAATGTCACTATCATGTATAGTAAGATGTATAGTGAATTATAACTATTCAGAGAATTCGCTGATAAAATAGGGATAGGGCTGAATAGTAAAACAGGAGGAGATGAGCATGGGAATTCTCGAAGAAGTAAACGCAAGCTATGAAAAACTCAGCCCGGTTCAGAAAAGGATCGCGGATTTTATCTTCAAATATCCGGATCAGGTCTGCTTTTACTCCCTGAAAGAGCTTTCGGAGACACTGGGTGTGACGGAGGTGACCATATTAAGGTTCACAAAGAAGATCGGGGCCCAGAGCTTCGTGGAGATGAAGAGCCGTCTGCGGGAGCATCTGCAGACGAGACTGGTCCATGGGGACGGTTTGAACAGAATCGCGGATCATGTGGGCGGGATCCGGTTCGGTGATCACGACAAGGAGGAGATGTTTCAGGAGTTCGTCGCGAACGAGAAGAATGTGATCGCGAAGACCTTTGAACAGGTCTCCTTAAAGGATATCCTCTCCGCAGTGGCAATCATCAGGCAGTCCCGGAAGATCTATGTGGTGGGAAGCGAGCTGGTAACTGGACTCTGTGCCTACACGACGAGAAGACTCCTGACATTGGGGCTGGAGACGCTCGATCTCTCGAATCTGAGCCGGGCTCTCTACAATAACTATCTGGCCCACGCCACGCCGGAGGACTGCGCGATCATCTTTTCCGCACCCGGATACGCGAAACATATCGTGAATACCGCAAGATATCTCGACAAGAAGAAGATCCCGCAGATCGCCGTCACGGATCAGAGAACTTCACCGATCGCGTCCTACGGAACGACCGTTTTTACCTGCAATAACCACGACCTGTTCTTTTATAATTCCGTGATGGGATATATGTCAGTGGCGAACGCCCTGATATATTTCGCCGCCATGGATAACCCGGAGGAGACGAATAAACGCCGTGGGCGCCTCTCGGAAGTGAGAAGTGCGATCGGCAGCACCGACTTCGTTAAAGACGGTTTATAGGCAGCGGATCTTCGGACAGTTCAACCTATTAGCTTAATAGGAGTATAGTAAATACAATACAAAAAAGGTCACAGCAATTTGTGAAAATTGCTAAAACAACCCCTTGTAAATTGAATTTTATTGACAAATATGTTCAAAACTGTTATTCTTGGTCTATAAGAACGAACTAAGTACTGCATGACGGGTATAGTGAATACTGACATATGCTACCGTTATGAAGTACGACCGCTGTGGGGAGCGGAAGAAAATAACAGGAGGAATTTGTGAATGAAAAGAAGGGGTATTGCAAGAACAACAGCAATGGCAATGGCAGCAGCTATGATCCTTACAGCCTGCGGAGGAGGGAACGCTGATCAGTCTACAAACGCACCGGCAGGCAGCAGCGCGCAGACAACTACCGATAACGGCGGAAGCGGCGAGATCACAAAGACGGATATCGTTGTGGCTCAGGGTGCAGATGTTGTAACACTGGATCCGGCAGGACAGCAGGATACCACATCCGGAGTACTGATCCATCACGTATACAGCACACTGATGGATATCGACGATGACGGTAACCTTGTTCCTGATCTGGCTGAGAGCTATGAGATGAAGAGTGATACAGAGTATACCTTCAAGCTCCGTGAGGATGCGTGCTTCTCTGACGGAACGCCGGTAACTGCGAAGGATGTAAAGTTTACGTATGACCGTGCGAAGGATATGCCGAAGACAAAGTCCAATACTTCAAAGATCGCAGAGGTTATCGCTGACGATGATTACCACGTAACCTTCAAGCTCACACAGCCATATGCAGCGTTCAAGACGATCGTTACCCAGACAAACTTAAGTATCGTTTCTGAGGCAGCTGTCACAGCAGCAGGCGATGCTTACGGCGATGTGGAGAATGTACTCGGATCCGGTGAGTTCACGGTTACGGAGTGGGTTCCGAACGATCACTACACCCTTACAAAAAACGAAAAATACTGGGGTGAGGAACCGATCGCAACCTCCATTACCGTCCGCGTAATCCCGGAGGGAAGTGCAAGAACCATCGCTCTTGAGGCAGGAGAAGTCGATCTTGTATGGAACGTTGACCCGACAGACTGTGCGAATGTGGAAGCAAACTCCGACGTAGCGCTTCTTTCCCAGCCGTCTTCTTCCATCGAGTATCTCGGAATGAATACAACGAAAGAGAAGTTCTCCGATGAGAGAGTCCGTCAGGCAATCAACTACGCACTGGATAAGCAGACCTTCGTTGATACGATCGTTGAGGGACGTGGAACTGTAGCAAACAGCTATATCAACTCCACGATCCCGGGCTGGTCTGAAGAGGAGGAAGCTTATCCGTATGATCCGGAAAAGGCAAAAGAGCTCCTTGCAGAAGCAGGTTATCCGAATGGATTTGAGTGCAACCTCTATGTAAACGGTGACGTTCGTACACGTTCCGCGCAGATCGTTCAGGCACAGCTCGCTGAAGTTGGAATCACCGTTGATATTTCTACATATGAGTGGGGCGCATTCCTTGATTCCTTAAATGCAGGCGATCATGAGATGTTCATCCTCGGATGGTCCAACACAAGCTTTGACGCAGACGGAAGCACCTACCAGTTATTCTACTCTGAGAACCATGGTGCGACCGGTAACCGTGCATTCTTAACAGATGAGAAGGTCGATGAGCTCATCATCGCTGCTCAGAAAGAAAGCGACGATACCAAGCGTATGGGTCTCTACAAGGAGCTTCAGGATCGTCTCCACGAGATTTCCCCGTGGTGCCCGTTATACTACAAATACGATAATGTTGGTGTCCGCGCAGACTTAAAAGGCTTCAAGCTTCACAAAGGCGCACAGCATTACCTTGGCAACTGCCATTACGAAAAATAATATCTGATCCCCAAAAGGACAGAGTCCATGCAAAAACAGGGTACGGGTCACGAAAAGGGATCCGTACCTCTTTCCAGAATCCGGTGAAAGCCCGGAAAACATTCCAGAAACCCTGAGACAAGGATCCGGAACTTCGGCCCCGACAGACGGGTTTCGGAAACACAAAAAAACAGCCGCGGGATGCGGTAGATTGGATGGTGTGCATGAGCAAATATGTGTTAAAGAGACTTGCAATGCTGATCCCGGTACTGATCGGCGTAACCTTCATGGTTTATTTCATCTTAAGCCTTTCACCAGGTGATACAGCAGCGATGATCGCAGGTGAGTCGGCAGACGCAGAGACGATCGAAGCGACAAGAAAAGACCTCGGACTTGACCAGCCGGTTATCGTTCAGTACGGAAAATATATGCTGAACCTTCTTCACGGCGATATGGGTAAATCCTACAAGACAAAACGTGATGTTTTCCCGACGATCATGGCTGCATTCCCGAATACAGCAAAGCTTGCGTTCTGGTCAATCCTGGTAGCAGTAGCCATCGCGCTTCCGATCGGTATCATCAGTGCGACGAGGCAGTACAGCGCGATCGATAATGTCGGAATGGTCGCCGCCCTGCTAGGCGTCGCGACCCCGAACTTCTGGCTGGGCTTAATGCTCATTATCGTATTCTCCTTAAACCTTGGATGGCTTCCATCCGGCGGTATGGGATCCTGGAAGAACTACATTATGCCGGCGATCACCCTTGGTACCGGCGACGCAGCACTGATCTGCCGTATGACGCGTTCCTCCATGCTTGAGGTCATCCGTCAGGATTATATCCGTACCGCGAGAGCGAAGGGTGTGCCGGAGAAAATGGTGATCCGGAAACACGCATTAAAGAATGCACTGATCCCGGTCGTTACCGTTATCGGACTTCAGTTCGGTTCCCTTCTTGGCGGCGCGACTCTTACCGAGACTGTATTTGCATGGCCTGGCGTTGGCCGTCTCCTGGTAGACTCCATCAAGAGTAAAGATGCCCCGTTAGTCCTCGGCGGCGTTATCATGATGACGATCACCTTCAGTATCGTAAACCTTTGCGTGGACATTCTCTACGCTTTCATTGACCCGCGTATCAAAGCGCAGTATAAGAAAAAATAAGGAGGAAAGCGTATGGGAACATCAAAGAATCAGGAAGCGGCGTCCGGCGCGACTGTAAAGAAGCGCGGCCAGTTCAAAGAGATCTGGCGCCGCTTGAAAAAGAATAGAATGGCAATGATCGGTCTTGGAATCGTCGTTTTCCTCGTACTGATCTCCATCTTTGCAGATTTCCTGTTCGATTACAATACCGTTGTTATCAAGCAGAACACAGCCATCCGTCTCCAGACTCCGAGTGCAGCTCACTGGCTCGGAACAGATGAGTTCGGACGTGATATTCTGGCACGTCTCGTTCACGGATCAAGAGTATCCTTAAGTGTCGGCGTTGTAGCTGTATCCATCGCACTTCTGATCGGTGGATCCTTAGGAGCGATCGCAGGCTTCTACGGCGGAAAGATCGATAACGTGATCATGCGTATCATGGATATCTTCCTTGCAGTGCCGAGCCTTCTTCTTTCCATCACGATCGTATCCGCACTTGGACCGAGCATCTTCAACTTAATGCTTGCCATCGCGATCTCTTCCGTGCCGGGCTACGCGCGAATCGTCCGGGCTTCCGTCCTTACCGTAAAGGATCAGGAATTCGTAGAGGCGGCGAAATGTATCGGAGCAAACAACTTCGAGATCATTTCCTCCCATATTCTCCCGAACTGTATGGCACCGATCATCGTTCAGGTATCTTTAAAGGTTGCATCCGCGATCCTTTCTACATCCGGCTTAAGCTTCCTGGGCCTTGGCGTAAAGGCTCCGACACCGGAGTGGGGCGCAATGCTTTCCGGCGGACGTGCTTACTTAAGAAACGCTCCGCACCTGACCATATTCCCGGGTATTGCGATTATCATTACGATCCTTTCCCTGAACCTGTTAGGCGATGGTCTTCGTGATGCATTAGACCCGAAACTGAAGAAGTAGGGAGGACAAAATATTGGAAGATAACAAAAACTTAATTCTTGATATTAAGGATCTTGTGATCCATTATGAGACCGATGACGGCGTTGTAGAGGCGGTAAACGGCATCGATATCCAGTTAGAGCACGGAAAAACCTTAGGACTGGTAGGAGAGACCGGATCCGGAAAGACAACAACCGCTCTTTCAATCCTGCGTCTCGTTCCGGACCCGCCGGGAGTTATTAAAAACGGTTCCATCCTTCTTGACGGAAAAGATATCTTAAATATGCCGCAGAAGGAGCTGGAGGCGATCCGTGGAAATACCGTTTCCATGATCTTCCAGGATCCGATGACATCCTTAAACCCGGTGCTCACCGTCGGTGACCAGATCGCCGAGGTTATCAAGCTCCATGATAAGATCAGTGAGAAAGAGGCTGAACAGAAAGCCGGCGATATGCTGGAAGTGGTAGGTATTCCGAGAGAACGTTTCGGCGAGTATCCGCACCAGTTCTCCGGAGGTATGAAGCAGCGTGTCGTTATCGCTATGGCTCTCGCCTGCAACCCGAAGCTCCTTCTTGCCGATGAGCCGACAACCGCTCTCGATGTGACAATCCAGGCACAGGTTCTCGAGACGATGAAGGATTTAAGAAAGAAATTTGGTTCCGCGATGATCATGATCACCCATGATCTGGGAATTATCGCAGAGGTCTGTGATGAGGTCTCCGTTGTATACGCGGGACAGATCGTTGAGCATGGAACTCTGGAAGATATCTTCAACCACACCATGCACCCATACACAGAAGGTCTTTTCGGTTCCCTTCCGAACATTGAAGACCGCAAGGCGAGACTTCAGCCGATTCCGGGCCTGATGCCGGATCCGACAAACCTTCCGAAAGGCTGCCCGTTCTCCCCGAGATGTAAGTACTGCACAGAAGCGTGCAAAAAAGACAGACCGGAAAAGAAGTGGGCGAGCGATACGCATTATGTGCGCTGCGTCCGCTACGAAGAGCCGGGATTTTCCATTGAAAGGAGTGAGCAGTAATGGCAGATACGATCCTTGAAGTAAAACACCTGAAAAAATATTTCAACACTCCAAAGGGACTGCTCCATGCGGTCGATGACGTGAACTTCACTCTGGAACGTGGAAAAACCCTCGGTATCGTAGGTGAGTCCGGATGCGGTAAGTCCACCACAGGACGTTCGATCTTACGTCTCATCGAGCCGACTGCCGGTGAGGTCATCTTCGATGGTGAGGATGTATGTAAAAAGAATAAAAATGAACTCCGTCTCTTAAGACGTGACATGCAGTTGATCTTCCAGGACCCGTACGCGTCCCTTGACCCGAGAAAGACAGTCAGTGAGATCATTGCTGAGCCGTTAAAGCTCCAGAAGCTTATTACGGACCCGAAAGCCCGTATGGATCGAGTGCGTGAGCTGATGCAGGTCGTAGGTCTTGCAGACCGCCTGATCAATACATACCCGCATGAGCTTGACGGTGGCCGCCGCCAGCGTATCGGTATCGCGAGAGCACTTGCGATGAAACCGAAGCTTATCGTCTGCGACGAGCCGGTTTCTGCCCTTGACGTATCCATTCAGGCACAGATCTTAAACCTGATGCAGGATCTTCAGGAACAGATGGGATTGACCTATATCTTCATCACACACGACCTTTCCGTTGTCAACCACTTTGCGGATGATATCGCGGTTATGTATCTTGGACAGCTCATCGAGAAAGCTCCGTCTGAACAGCTTTTCGATAAGCCGACTCATCCGTATACACAGGCTCTGCTCTCTGCAATTCCGGTACCAAGCCTGAAAAAGAAGAGAGAGCGTATCATCTTAAAGGGTGAGATCACTTCCCCGATCAACCCGAAGCCAGGTTGCCGTTTTGCTGCCCGCTGTCCGTATGCGACAGACCGCTGCAGAAGCGAGGAACCGGTGCTCCGCGAGATCGAACCGAATCATTTCGTGGCATGCCATCTGACGGAAGGCAAATAAGGAGACATTCGTATGCCCCCGCCGGTATTCTGGCGGGGGTATTTTGTGTAATAGGAAATGCCGACAGAAATGGATGCAGTGGATGCTGTGCAGGGCTGTGAGGGCAGCTTCTTTTGTAAGTATAATAAATTTGACAGGGAAATGATCCTGCGATAAAACTACATATATAAAAAGGAAAGAGAGGACCTGGAACCATGAAACAGATCGATATCAGAGACTTTACAAATTATCATTATCCTACGATCTTTACCCCGGCACCGGATGGAAAGCACGCGGTGATGGCGGTGGTGGATGCCAACGAGAAGGACAACTGCTATGAGTCCTGCTTATGGCTCTATGATATGGAGACAAAGAAAACGTCCAGACTGACGAGCGGAAAGAAAGAGCGCACGTTTATCTGGATGGATTCCGAGACTGTCCTCTTTATTGCGGACCGCGAGAAGACTTATCAGGAAAAAGCGAAGAATGAGGAAGACTGGACCTGCTTCTACACCCTGAATATCCACGGCGGCGAGGCACAGTTTGCTTTCGCTGTTCCGTATAAGGCAGTGAAGATGAAAAAGGCCGGAAAGAAACTTGTCCTCACGGTAAAATATGATTACAATAAGCCGGATCTCTCTCATATGGAAGAGGGCGAGGAGAAAAAGGCCGCTCTTAAGGCCTGGAAGGAAGAGAAGGACTACGAAGTATTCGATGAGCTTCCGTTCTGGGCGAATGGTCAGGGCATTGTAAATAAGAAGAGAACGAGACTTGCAGTCTATGACATGGAGAGCGGTTCCTGTGAGATTGTGACTCCGGATTATGAGAATGTTGAGGCTTCTTGGGTAGAGGGAGACGATACAATCCTCTATGTTTCCAGTCTTTATACCGACAAGAAGGATGTTTACCAGGGATTAAAGCAGTATACGGTCTCCACCGGTGAGCTTGAGACGCTTGTGGAGCAGAAGGACATGAGCATCGACTACGCGTGCATCCTGAAAGGCAAAGTGACCTTCTTCGGTTCCTACATGAAGGAATACGGTTTCAACGAGAATGACAAACTGTATACAGTAGAGGACGGCAAAGTGGAGCTTCTTTCCGATTACGATGACAGCGTCCACAACTCCATCTGCTGTGACTGCAAGTTTGCGGACGGAGCTTCCGCGATCCATGACGACGACAAGATCTACTTTATCGCGACGCTGCGAAAACAGAGCGTGATTCGTACCTTTGACGCTGAGGGTCACATGGAGACGATCCTGGACCGCCAGGGAAGCGTCCACACACTGGCGAAGTCCGGCGATACCATTTACTTTACAGGCATGCGTGATATGGGACTCACCGAGTGTTACGCCTTTGACGGAAAAGAGGAGACGAAGCTCACTTCCTTTAACGACGCGGTGATGGCGGAGAGAAGTGTTTGCCCGGTTGAGGAGTTTACCTTTACATATAAAGATCTGGAGCTGGACGGCTATGTGATCAAACCGGTGAACTTTGACCCGAATAAGACATATCCGGGAATCTTAACGATCCACGGCGGTCCGCGCGCGACCTTCGGACCGACGTTCTTCCACGAGAGCGAGGTATTTGCGAATGCCGGATATTTTGTATTCTTTACAAACCCGTTAGGAAGCGACGGACGCGGAAATGAGTTCGCTGACATTACCGGAAAGCACGGCGGAATCGACTTTGAATGCTGCATGGCGCTCACAGACGAGGTATTGAAGCGCTATCCGCAGGTTGATGAGAAACACCTTGGCGTTATGGGCGGAAGTTACGGCGGATTTATGACAAACTGGGTGATCGGAAACACCACACGATTCGCAGCGGCCTGCTCCCAGAGAAGTATCTCCAACTGGGTATCCAAGTGCATGACCACCGATATTGGCTATTACTTCAATATGGATCAGATCAAGGCAGATCCGTGGAACAGCCCGGAAAAGATGTGGCAGCACTCCCCGTTAAAATACGCTAACATGGCGAAAACCCCGACCCTCTTTATCCAGTCGGACGAAGACTACCGCTGCTGGATGGGCGACGCGATCCAGATGTTCTCCGCGTTAAAATACTTTGGTGTAGAAGCCCGCATGTGCCTCTTCCATGGCGAGAACCACGAACTCTCAAGAAGCGGTAAACCGAAACACAGAATCCGCAGAATGACGGAGATGATGGAGTGGTTTGAGAAGTATTTGAAGTAAGATGGCAGACAACAGAAAAATCAGCAATTTATATTAAAGGAAAGAGGCTGTCCGAAAGGGCAGCCTTTATTATGGAATTTTTGTGGCAAAATTTCGTCAGTGTAGATTTTTCAGTGACAAGCGGTGTAAAGTATGGTACGATACATATAAGCGTGGGTCTGTCTTTACAGATCCCGGAAGGAATTCGATTTTATATCCGGTTTTCGAAAAACGTGATCCCTGTGGGAATGCGAAAGCAGTAAGCTTTGCGGCGGGACCGGATCAGAGAAGGAGATTTTTGCATGCGGAAACGCTTATTTGCGATAGTTCTTGCGCTGACAGCAGCAGTTGGGATTTCTGGCGGTACTGCGTCTGGCGCAGTAAGATCTGCGCAAGTCGATACGATCACGATGGACGCAGAGATGCCCGATGATGAGGTAGAGGTAGACCTCGGCTGGAAGACCCAGCAGGATAAAGGACGCTGGATCGATAAGATGGGGATTGGTGACGATGTAAACAGCCTGCTCCTGATCATCAATAATCTGGACACCGAAACAGATACAGTAAAAACAACAAAAGATCGTACCTCCAGCGAGAAGGTTGTCCGCGCGAAGAGAAAACAGCTTCCGGGGAACTCGAGACTTCTCTACCTCTCGAGAACGGATACCGGTTGGCAGGAAAATTTTTCGGTCAACTGCTATGTTTCCGGTGGACAGGATGATGATTCTGAGGTGTATGGTGTTTACCGTCTGGAGAGCACCTTCGGAAGTGAGAATGATCCGGGCAGTCTTGCACCGTACCGGAAACTTACGGAAAATGATTACTGGATCACGGATCCGGAAGCAGACGGTTTCGGCGTGATCGCCGGAAAGAAGCCGGAAGGACTTCTGACAACTCAGTTTGTCAATCTGGAAGCAATGCGTGCTTTTTCCAACTTTGGAATGATATTAAAACCGGAGGAGGGTGCGGAAGGCTATCCGGCTCTGGTTGTAAACTGTCAGCAGTCCGGTGCGAAGAACAGATCTCTCTGCGGGATCCAGCTCGCCCAGTCCTATGTGAGAATGCTGATCCAGTCTATGGATTCCGGGACCAGAATCATGATCGCCGGGGAAGTAGAAGATCTGGAAGATATGGTGAACTAAATAAGAAGAGAAAGATGCCTCATGGATACAGTAACGATATCCGGAGGCATTTTTTGTGTAATAGGAAATTCCGAGGAATTTCCTATTACACAAAAGGCACTAACGCGCCAATGGTGCGCACCCGCGCGAAGATGTAGATTGTCGCAAGCGACCGCGCGAGACAAGAGAATGTGCCAAGGCGTAGTCTATTTTTATGATTGGAAAATTCAAAAAGTTCCCTATGGCACAGAGACATATTATAAAAAGACACATTATAATAGGAAGAGAAGCAGGACAAAATCTGTCGCTACACGGATAACAGCTCTGAAATTTCACTGAACGGAATGGATAAAATCCATCAAACTTTATGTATTTAGTACAGAAATCGACGCGAATAGGCAAAAAAACCATAGAAATATAGACATTTTTTTCCAAACATGGTAGCATTATGTATTATGGGATACTTATGAACAGAAGTATGTGAAAAAGCTTACAGATATGTCCCCAGCATAATCAAGAGGTGAGAAAAAATGTCGAAATACGGAAAACTGATTGCGATCGGCGCAACGACGCTGCTTGCCGCCGCAGGAACATTATCAGCCGGGATCTTTATGTCATCAGCGAGAGAATCCTCGATGGCGGCGGATGGCTATGTTCTGTCGTCAGATTGGCAAAGTACGCAAAGCGAGAAAAGTGGGAGCGATGAAACAGCCCCGGAATCGTACTATTTCTCCGGAGGAACAAAGGTAAGAGGAAAATTCCCGAATGAACTTGTCTTTCACGATGTTGAAGGAACAAAGCGCAGCGTTGGGAAAGAAAGTTTCCTGCACTATGCAGATGGTTCTGCCAGTGCGCTGTCCGATGGCGTCCTTGTAAATCTGGATGATATCAACACAGGACTTGTAAACCACTATGGAGTAGAAAAAAATACCGTTATTGCGGCTTCAAGCGGTGGATTCTCCGTTGAGAACAACGGGAATGAGATCTCCTTCAACAACTTTATCTGGAAGATCGGCGATGACCGCTTTATGCTCTACTCAAACGGCGCGTCCTTACACCTGCCCTCCGGCGAGGAGATAGCAGTTGATGGATGGATAGAGGCAGAATACCCGGAACAGGGAATTATCTGTCTTGCGGATGAGAACCATCAGTATCAGGTCGTTGCGGATGGAACCTATATTACTCTGGGCAATGGAGTCCGCTATGACTTCGGTGACCAGATTATTTCTGATGCCCAGGGAAACAGCCGTATGACATTTCAGGAGATGCTCTTAAACGCAGATGACAATATTCAGGTGCAGTCCGCAGAAGACTGGGTAGCACCGGAATTTAAGTTTGACGTTATCGACGGTCAGTCCGGAGAAGAAGGCGCGGCAGGAGAGACAGGCGCGGCCGGGGAGACCGGTGCGGCTGGTGAGCAGGGTGACGAAGGAAAAGAAGGAAAGATCGGAAACAACGGCGAAGACGGAGAAGACGGTGAAGATGGAAACGAAGGCCAGGACGGCGATGAAGGAAGCAGCGGAGATGATGGCTCCGATGGCGGAAGCGGTTCCAACGGTCAGAGCGGTTCCAACGGATCCGGTGGAAAAAAGGGTACGAACGGAAGCTTAAACAATCCGGAGACCCAGGCACAGGCCTCCTTCCAGATCACGGAATTCACGCTGACAGCTGGTACTCTTGATGCAACCTTCACTGTAACCGATGAGGACGATGTCTTAAACGGTCAGGAAGGCAGCGTTTACATTTACGATAAGAACGGCCAGCCGGTCGAGCTTGAGGTAAGTGGGGAAGCGGACAACACGAGGATCAACTTCGCGGCAGATGAGACCTACACCGTGACATGTTCCAACTTAAGTCCGGATCAGGAATACCGTCTGGTCGTAAAATCCGGGTATCTGTTAAAGAATATTACGGGAAGCAGGGATTACATCAACCGTACCTTCTATACAGACAGTTCGGGATTAAACCTCGATAAGGCATATGCGAAGGAAGACGGATTCGTTGTAACCCTTGAGAGAATGGATTACTCCGAAGCGACCCAGGCAAGGATCACGATCCTTGATTCCAAGGGAAAAGAGATCATGAGAAAAGAGGTCAGTGCGACCGAGCTTGCAGATCACAGCAATCTCGTAACACTCGACACGGCTTCTGACTTTACAGCCTTAAACGGCGGAAATAATACTCTTACGAGTGATAAGACTTACAGTGTAAAACTTGAGTCCTATGTGGGCGGAGTCTGGAAGACGAGCGGTACTACCCAGACATGGAAGACCTTAAAGAAGACTCCGAAATTTGACGGAAAACCGGCCGGCTACGCAAACAGCCAGACCTACTTTGATCTCTCTGTAAAAGTACAGGATGAGGATGAGGCAGTTACCGGTTATACCTGGGAGATCCTGGATCCGGAGAACAGGGGGGCACTGATCGAAACCCTGACTTCCACGAAGCCGAATACCTCCCTCTATATCGGACCGACAAAAGATGGAAATAACAAGATCGAAAAAGGTCACCAGTACATTGTGCGCGTCACAATGAATTATTACGATAACGAAAAGAATGTTGAAGTTACGAGTGATCCGTCCGACGGATTCATGATGACTTCCAAGGGTGAGGTTTCCCTTTACTATACCTGGAATGAGAATATCGCAGACCTCGATAAGAACACAACTCTCAACGGTGTTCTTACCATCGACCCGAAGGAGTACGGAACGATCTTTTCATCAGAGACCCATCCGCTGGAGATCATGATCGAGAGCAGCGGAAACTACACTTCAACGATGAAGATCAATTTAAACTCCAAGGACTCCAACTACTCAGATGGTGAAGGAAAATACAACATTCCGATCCTCCAGTACGGATTAAAGACAAAGTCCAGCTACCGTATCTCCGCATGGGGCTACGTTGAGGATCCGGTGACAAAGAATTTCACGAGGACATATCTCGGTGACTGCGTTGTAAGTACAGGCGAGCACAGCCCGATCTCCGTGAACGTTGTTCCGGACTCCTCTGTGAACGTCGGTGTATCGGTCTACTTCGGTAAAGATACCGATACAGAAGACACTGCAAATCTTTCAACGAAATCGGTCAAGATGGTCCGTGCTGCGATCTATACAGGTGCCAACACCTCCGGAACTCCGCTGGGAGCCGGTCCGGTTGACGTCTATATCGACAACACGAACAACAGCAAACCGTATACGGGTGATTTCGTCAGCAAGTACTGGGGCGAAAACGGACGTCAGGACGCATTAAAGATCAGCGCCCAGACCTTCGGCCTTTCCTCCGCAGAGCTGACAGCATCCAAGTATACGATCGCGATCCTCGGTGTTTACGACTATACATATAACTACTCCTACCTGGCAGATTCTGCCCAGAACCTGTCAAATTATGAGAACCAGCTTCCGTTCGAGACGGGAAGTACCACTTACTACTCCGTAAGCTACGATGAGAAGGTTCCGGATTTCCCGAGCCCGCTGACTTCCGGTGTGACTGTGACTCCCATCACGAACGCGAAGGCAAACTCCTATCTGCAGGGAACGACAAAAGATAACCTTGCGGACGACACGATCGTCGGATATAACCTCCGCGCGAACTACAACAACGAAGGCGGACTTGCGAACTCTGTCACTTACTATGTAATGACGGAGAAGGATATTCTCGGATATGAGAACGATTCCGATACAGATAAGGGAAATGATCCGACCGAGTGGACAGACTGGGGCAAGGATAACTCCCCGAAACTGAAATTTACGCTTCCGGTCAATGCGAATGACCGTTCGCTCCCGTCGATCAATATCTTCTTTATGGATCCGGTAAACGGCGTGACGAGCACGATGGATTCCGTGTGGAACACCTGGGGACTCCGGATGAGCGAGGAGGAGAAGGTCGGCAACACGAACGGCGGAGCTGCTTCATACTTCAATAGTCCGTCGAACGGTACCGTCTCGATCTTTGCGGGACCAAACTCAAACGTCACGAGAGGATGGCACTATGTATTTGCATACAAGGCGAGACTGACCTTCCGAAACAACTCCAACTATATCTTCCCGAACAATGTGACAGGAAGCTTCAGTAAGGGCACCCTGCTCTCATCGGGAGTTGTCGACACACCGAAGCAGTCTCCGGACGTAAAGATGTATATCGAAAAGATCGAGAAGGGCGGAGTGCAGTGGAAATACCACTACGACGATGTGGATGAATCATCCATGCTCGCACAGACGGCTATTACGGACGATACCACACTCGGCGAAGTATTTCTCGGTGCGAAGAGAATTTCACCGACAACAAATGGACTTTCTTATATCGGAACAGATGGCGATTACGGGATCATGAAGATGGCGATGGGAGATGCCACACAGGCCTACACCATCAAGATGAATCAGGTCCTCTATAATGAGAAAGATGTCATGGAGAACGGCAGCCAACCGACCTCCGCAACCCTGTCGCTGGCGTCCCATATGTATACGCCGCCGATGGAACCTTCCGATATAAAGAACAACCTTGCTATCCGTGTGTCATATGCAAACAATTCCAATACGGTGCGCTTTGAGTTTATCGTAAAGAATAATGCGATCGATCTGAACCGTGTCAGCCGCGTAACCGTGACAGGAACACCGGAAGGCGGAACTTCGTATACCTCTTACTATGCTGGTTTTACCGGAACGACAGACGGAGGAAACCAGTATGTGGGTTATGATCTCTCCCTCTTAAAAGGAATTACGAGCGGAAAGAAGGTAACCTTTACAGTAAACCTTCAGTATGATTCCGGCTTCGGAGGTCAGTACTATCTGACGAATGCACCGGCCAATGAAAACAGCGCGGAAGGCACGACCGGAAATTATATCGTGGAGTCCCTTGACAACGGTGAGAGCAGCCAGTATATGGAGTGGTACTATACGATCAACGCAAACGGCAATCTTGTCCGCAAGGATCCGTACCTTCGGTCTACTCCGTGGATGGCAGTGTATACAGTCAACGATGTGACGAAGATTGACAGTCTCTGGCCGGAGGATGCGAAGAAGAACAAAAAGGATGGAGATATTCTTCTGAAGTTCAAGAATAGATCGAATATCTTCCCGTCCTCCTATACGGATGAACAGAAGGAGGAGGAATTCAATAAACAGGTCCTCCAGCTCCGTCTCGGAACTTCCGGTTACAAGGAAGTCGGCGGAACACTCCAGCCGCTTCTCAAGGTGGAGAAAAAACTCATGTTCGACAAGGATGCGGATGCAAACCAGATGTCTGTGAACGTTGGAACCTTAAGTCCGACGATCAATGATGTTATGAGAACGACAGCGCTTACAACATGCCGCCTCCAGTTCCGTACCAACAGCCGTGATCTTCTGGCGGAAGAAGAGGACGGAAAGAGATATATCGTGGTCCGCGTCTACAGACGAGGTGAGACGACAGGAGATCCGGTCTTTGAGGAAAAGATCCCGATCGAGGGAGATCAGGCTGCGTACTATACAAGCCAGATCACCGGTCTCAGCCAGAATACCGAGTATGAGATCCACGTTCTTGGAAAGGCAATGGGAAGTGATACCTTAAAGGAGCTTCTTGACAACGACAGGAACAGCGAAGCGATCTACTTTGTCCAGACGATGGACGGAATGGATATCACCGGAATTAAAGCATCGGATATCAACTATGTAAGCTACACAGACAAGAGTGTGAATGTTTCCTACGGTCTTTCCCTGACAGAGGGCTTCGATATCACTTATGAGCTGAAAGAAGTCGTAAATGGTGTTGAACTGCAGCATGTTGTGGCAGGCAATGACGCGATCCTTGCGGCAATGGGCTATACAAAGAACAGCGATGGAACATGGATCGACAAGGACGGCCGCGCGAGAAGCTACATGTCTGAGATGACCGAAAAGATCGATCTCTCAAAGAACACACTGATGCAGCCTGGACATCAGTACCGTCTTTATATCCGTGCGAAAGACGCAAATGGTGAGTCCGTGATCGGAAACAGAAATTATTTTGCAACGATCAACTGGGATAAGCTGATCGATCCTGGCTTCTATGTAGAAACGAGACCGGTAAACAACGGACAGGGACTCAGCATCTCGGTTACCCCGCAGGATCCGAACAAGGCATTTGCGGAAGGTAAATATGTGATCGCACTCTACGACAGCGACAACAAGATCGTTGAAAACAATGATCAGATGTGTGTCTGGGAAAAGAATGTCTCGGACGGTATTGTGACCGTTTCCACGACAGATAAGATCAGCAGCCTTGATTCAAACAAAGAATACAAGCTCCACATCTATGCGAGAAAAGATCTGGAGAACAAGGGAACCGAGACGGGACTTACCTGGGGCGAGATCGAAAAGATGTCCGATGCCCAGAAGCAGAGCTTTGCGGCTTACGAGTCTGCAGAGAAGACGATGGATACCTGGGGAGGTCGTTTCGACAGCATTCAGATCAAGAGAAATGCAGGAAACCAGATCCAGATCCTTGTATACAACGGTTATAATCTTGATAACATCAAGATGATCCAGACGACTGTAAACTGGGTTGACAGCCAGGGTACAGCTCATACCGAGAGTAAGACGGTATCAGCAGGAACGACAGGACTGTTTACACAGAAAGGAACAACGTCAACCTATACGACGACAATTCCGATCGAACTTTCGGAGGACGATGTCCAGTATGCGGTAACGATCCAGTTCCTGAAAGAAGATGGTGGTCAGATCTATAAAGATACGATCATATTTACTCCGTAACAGAAGGGGCGACAGAGATGAAACGAGCATTAACAGGAAAAGCAAAGCGGTCCTTCGTGATCTTTGCAGCGGCTGTGACAACAGCCGTTGCAGGGTTCAGCGTGGGGGTCGTGAGCGCAGCCAATACTCAGTCGGAGAAATATGCGGTGCCCGCAGGCGGGACCGTATATGACAACAGCTACGCAAAGATCGAGATTGGCTCAGAAGGAAAAATATACCGCAGCTGGAATAAAGGATACAATCTGGTCGATGATAATAAGAAAGAATATTCTCTCGGACGCCAGACAGTTGCGTATGATCCGGGGGCAAAATCCCTGACGGTCTACGGAGGCGGCTACCGGTTTTATCCGGATGGAACCGTAGAAAGACTTGACTCCCGCTATGAGATTACGGATCTCAGTGAACCGGCCTTTTACAAACTGACAGACCGGAAATATCTGATGACCGGAAGCGGGATCACCGACAACACCGGAAGCCTTCAGGCAGAAGGCTGGGCATTTATGGTGGGCGACCGCTCCGGAAATGTCCATGTGATGAACGACCTTCTTGATCTCAAGATCCTTGATGCACAATCCTTTAAGACCGGGGATATCACATTTACCGTGAAGGATGAAGCACTGGATCTCGGACTCGAGCGCACGGTCGATCTCGGTCAGGTCCTCGGCTCTTTAAAAGTCGTGGAAGATCCGTATAATCTCGGCCAGAAGCTCTACTCTTACACGATCCGCGGCGGAGACGGCGGAAACGGCGGTGTCGGCGGAAGCGGCGGTGTCGGCGGAAGCGGCGGTCTCGGCGGTAAAGGCGGAAACGGCGGTCTCGGTGGAAACGGAGGCACCGGAGGTACCGGAGGCACCGGAGGTATCGGTGGATCCGGAGGTATCGGTGGGTCCGGCGGAAACGGCGGTTCCGGTGGAAACGGTGGAAACGGCGGTGATGGCGGAGCAGGAGGAAACGGTGGATCCGGCGGACGAGGAGGCGATGGCGGAAGCATCGACAACAGCGGATCCGACCAGGCGATCTTAGGACGCCAGTCCATGCAGTTAAAACAGGTGACAAGTGATTCTTCCTATATTGATACTTCGTTTGCGATTTCTGACCCGTTCGGATACTATGGTGTGATCGAGCTGCGTGTTTATGAGGCAAATCACTCTGCGAATGATGACAATTATATCGCGCACGCGTTTGTGAGCCCGGATGACAGTGATTACCGTTTTACGGAGAAACTTCTTCCCAAGACGAAATACCGAGTGGTACTCGGTTACTATCCGGAATATGATGAGAGCGATGAGGACGAAGGTTCCTTCAAGGTCATGGATACCATGAGGGTCTGGACGAAGACGGTCAACTGCGATTTCACCGTCCGTTCCATCACGAGCTCCGGTATCGAGTATGCTCTCAGCATCAACGACGATTATCCGGCGTACAGCGCAAGAGCCGTTCTCTATGATGAGAGCGGAAGCGAACTCAGCGAAAATGAGGTCGATGTCAGCGAAGCGGCAAACGGTGAAGTCACAGAATGGTTTGATGCAGCGGTTGGAGAAGATGTGAGAACCTACCGTCTGGAGCTTCAGATCTTTGCAGCGAACAGCAGTCAGGCGACTGTCTTAAAGACGATCACGGCAAAGAACCCGTATTACAACAGCGGAAGCGGTTCCGGAAGCTCCGGTACATCCGGCGGAAGCACATCCGGTGGAAGCGCGTCCGGCGGAAGCACATCCGGTGGAAGCACGTCCGGTGGAAGCACATCTGGCGGAAGCACATCCGGCGGTACATCCTCCCAGGACGTTTCTTCCCAGGATGCATCTTCCCAGAATGTTTCGGACGGGACAACGGTGAATGATGACGCGGACAGATCTTCTTCCGAAAATAATTCGGAGATCGTCTTAAAGAGCGCTGAACCGCTGTTTGAGACAATCCCGGCGGACAAGCCTCTGATCATCAGGACTGAAGATGAGACGAAGGTCGGGGAGTAATCGGAAACAGGTTATTATGAGAAAAACAGGATCGGGATCCTGTTGATAAAGAAAAAGCAGCGGGGAGAAAACATTTCCCCGCAAGATGGAGGAAAGAAAAATGGAGACAATCTTATCCACAACAATATCAGCGATCGGCTGGATGTTAGGACTTGCGTTCCTTGGCGCCGGGATCGGTCTTGGAATTCTCGGTTCCAAGGCGGCAGAGGCGATTGGAAGAAACCCGGAGACAAAATCTGACGTTATTCAGGGGATTATGACGGTGGCGGTCGTGCTGACCGTCCTGCTCCTGTTACTGTTCGCGTTTGTATTCCTGCTTCTCTATTTCAATCCACTGATCTACTAATCGAAAGGCAGGTGCAAGACCATGCGGTATGTCATGATATTCCTGGCGGTTCTGGTGGTTCTCCTGCTTATGATCGCATTTATGTTTTTGGTAATCAGGCAGGTATCGGACCGGGTAACCGGGCAGGTCAACGGGCGGTATATGCGCGAGCTCTCCGTCTTTGACCGGCTGTATGAGGAAAAAAAGAAAAAGCTTGAAGAACTGGAAGAAAAAGAGCGGCTCTATGGAGTCAACCTGATGAAAAAGGACGCGCCTGCAAAGAATCCGGCGAAGGTCCAGACTGTCGCAGAAACACCCGCAGCCGGTCTGGAGCTGCCGCCGGCATCGACAGGACAGACAGATTTCGGCGAAGCATACAGAAATGTCCGGAACGAATTTGCGGTGGACAGAAGCGCAGAGATCCGGGGGATCCTTTCTCTGGATCCGGGTCCGATGGCAGAGACCGGAAAAGCGGCCGGCAGGATCCTTACGGATCTTCCGCTCGAAACTGCATACAGTCTTTCAACTCTCGATCCGGAAGAGCAGGAGCAGATCTTAAGACAGTGTCTGGATGAGGAAGAGTTAAAGATTCTGGAGCAGTATCTTGATGAGAATGGTACGATGGATGCCTGCGGATTCCGCGAGTATGCCTCCGTATTCTCGGATCTTTACAGTGACAAGACGACTGTCTATACCGGAAATCCGGAGAGTGCCGGAAAAGACGGGCGGGTCGAGACGGTCTACGATGAAGGGATCTGCGAGGGAGTCCGCGTTGTCCGCGGAAACCGGATGTTCGATTACAGTATATAAGGAGAAGCAAAGATGGAAAGTTACAGCAAGAGTCTGGTTGATAAAAAAATTGAAGAGATCAAAGCCGGACGCAACAGTTATGAAATCGGTCTGGTGACAGCTGTAAAAGAATACATTCTGACGGTCCGCGGACTGGAAAATGCCGTTTTCATGGAGAGAGTCCTGATCGGAAACGGCGCGGAGGGATACGTCAACGCGATCCGCAGATCGGAAATCTGTGTCACCGTCGTAAAGAGCAATGGACCGGTATTTATCGGAGATCAGGTCCGCGGAACTGGGGAGACCTACAAAGCGGCATTCGCTTTAAGCTCCTTCTCAAGAGTCGTTGATATGTTCGGACGCGACCGGATGACTGATCAGGTCCTCGAGGACGCAGAGCCGATCGCGATCGAGAATGAGCCGATCTCCATCATGGATCGGGGAAAAGTCTGCCGTCCGCTCGAGACCGGGATCGCCGGAATCGATCTGATCTACCCGATCGGTAAAGGCCAGCGTCAGCTCATCATCGGAGATAAAAAGACAGGAAAGACCCAGATCACTTTAGATGCCATCGCAAACCAGAAGGGAAAGGATATGGTATGTATCTATGTGGCGATCGGCAAGACGAAAAAACAGGTAAAGCGCGTCTATCAGGAGCTCCTTGCAAAGGGCTGCATGAGCTACACGATCATTCTCGCGGCATTCAATGATGACACGCCGCCGGTGCTCTACCTGACCCCGTATGTAGCGGCTTCGATCGCAGAGAAGTTTATGATGGAGGGAAACGATGTCCTTCTCGTTCTCGATGACCTGAAACGCCATGCGGATGTTCACAGAGAGATCAGCCTGCTCTTAGGCCATGTGCCGGGACGTGAGGCATATCCGCCGGATATCTTCTATACACATTCCAGACTTCTGGAGAGAGGATGTCAGCACTTAAACGGCGGCTCGATCACGATCCTTCCGATCGTGGAGACAAAGGGCGGGGATATCACGGGATATATCTCCACAAACATCATCTCCATCACGGACGGACAGATCGTTCTCTCAAAGAAAAACTTTGATAAAGGACAGAAACCGGCGATCAACTACGGACTCTCCGTATCCCGTCTCGGCGGAGCGGTACAGGAGGAGAAGGTAAAGAAACTCGGTACAAAAGTACGAAGAGAACTCTTAAGCTACCTCGAGACGAGGGAAGTTTATGAGCTCGCCAATATGGATGAGATGAGCCCACTCATGAGAGCAAAATTAAAGAGAGGCGCAAAGATCCTTGAGGGTCTGATCCAGTACAAATACAGCCCACAGTCACCAGAGACATGTATTTCCAAGTTTTCCGCGATTTTACAGGAAGGAGCGGCAGAGGGAAATGAGCATTCGTAATGTAGTCAAAGTCATGAACTTCCATTCCCTGATCCGTGTCGATAAGGCAAAACGTCAGGCAGACAAGTATCTGATGATGGAAGACCAGCTTTACGCGATGATGGAAGCGATCGTCAACAACCGGAACCTGATCCTCGATAAAAAGATCTTCCGGGTGAATGAAGATGCCCCGAAGATCAATATCTACATCGGAAGCGACTTCGGCTTCTGCAGCAACTACAATTCCCAGGTGAATGACCAGCTGCACAAGGATCCGGCGGGGGATGTGAAGATCCTGATCGGAAAAAAACTCCGCTCTGCGGGTCTTGAAAATGTCTGGGACCAGATCCCGTATTCCCGTCTGGAGGAGGAATCAGGCCGGATCCAGAAATTTCTGGAAAAGCAGATCCGCACAAAGAAGTGTTCCGGGATCAACCTGATCTACAACCACTATGAGAATACGACGAACATCTACTTCCGGAAACTCCAGATCTTCCCGATCAGCCGGGATGAGTCAGGAAAGAAAACGCATACCGAGGATTTTGCGATCGAGGGAGACATCAACCGGATCATGATCCGCCTCATGGAGACGTATGTGTATTACGAGCTGATGCTGGCAGTCGTGAACAGCCGTGCGGCAGAGAACATCCTGCGCCAGAATGCAACGACCGAATCCTTAAAGAAGATCGATGAGATCGAGGAGGAGAACGTGATGGAAGAGCGCAGGGAAAAGAGAAACGTGGAATTCCAGAAGGTTGTTGATACCTTCATTAAAAATAAGATGTACTAAAGGGGCGAGGAAGAAACATGTTAGCAGGAAAAATCATTTCAGTTTCAGATCTGCTGGTAGAAGTTCTGCTCTCCGGCGTACAGGTCAAGAAGAGAGACATGATGTACGCGGTTAAGGGAGAGAAGACCTACCGCTTTGAAGTAGAAGATATTGAGGGAAACATAGCCAGCCTTGTTCCCTTTTCAAATGTAGCCGGACTTTCAAGAGGAACAGAAGTCTATAAAGCGGAAGAAGGACTTCAGATGGAATATTCTGATGCGATCCTCGGACGCGTGTTCAGCCCGTATGGTGATCCGATCGATAAGAAACCGATCGAAAGCCAGGGAAAACGCACGGTATATCCGGATCCGCTTCCGCTCGGAACGATCGATGTCAACGGATCGATGCTCTGGACCGGGATCAAGGCGCTTGATTTCTTTGCACCGATGCAGAAAGGTTTCAAGATGGGACTTTTAGGCGGCGCCGGAGTCGGTAAGACCGTTGTCATCAAGGAGCTGATCCACAATGTCTATCAGGGTCTCGGTTCCAACTCCGTATTTACCGGAGTCGGTGAGCGTTCCAGAGAGGGCCGCGAGCTGTACGACGAGATGGAAGAATCCGGACTTTTAGACAAGATCGCGATGGTCTTCGGACAGATGGGAGAGAACTCCGCATCGAGATCCCATGCGATCTACGGCGGACTGACACTCGCGGAGTACTTAAGAGATGAGAAAAATCAGGATGTCCTCCTCTTCATCGACAATATCTACCGTGCAGTTCAGGCATATTCCGAGATCAGTGCGATGGAGAACCGTATGCCGATCGAGAACGGCTATCCGGCGACCTTAGACTCTGATGTCAGCGAGATCGAGGAGAGGATCAACTCCACCGGAGACGGATCCATCACCTCCTTCCAGGCGATCTATATTCCGGCCGACGATATCACGGATGCAGCAGTTCAGACGATCATGGGACACCTCGACGGTCAGGTCGTTTTAAGCCGTAAGGTCGCAGAGAAAGGTCTCTATCCGGCAGTCGATGTGTTCCAGACTTCGAGTACCTTAATGGAAGTGGAGCGTGTCGGAAAACGTCACTATGATCTTCATGAAAAGGTCATCGCCTATCTCCAGCGTTATCAGGAACTTGAGGAGATCATCGCAGTCCTCGGTATCGAGGAGCTTTCCCAGCAGGATAAGGAGATCTTCTACCGCTCAAGAAAGTTAAGAAATTACTTTACACAGCCGATGTTCGTAGCTCAGGACTTTACCGGGATCCCGGGAGTCTATGTTGAGATCGCAGACGTCCTTGACGATGTGGAGGCGATCTTAAACGGTTCCTACGATGACCGGGATGAGGACGAGTTCTTCATGATCGGCAGCATGAAACAGAAACAGTAGAAAGGGAGGAATCAAGTTGGAGGGAATTATGACAGCCAGGATCCTCGGCTTTCACGAAGGCCTTAAGGTCCTCGAACATGTCGATCTGATCCGGATCGTGAGCAGCACCTACAACCTTCTGATCCTGAAAGACTATATGCCGGTCCTTGGCGAGATCAAAGGAAATGTTGAGATCGTGAGCGGGGACAGGACGGAGACTTACGAAAATGTAACCGGATATTTTATGCACAGCCATAACGAATTTGAACTTCTGATCACGGGAGAATGAGACTATGATAGATGAACTGATCGCGGGAATCGTCCTGTTTAAAAACTTCATACTGCTGACGCTTGCGGCGGGAATCATCGGTTCCCTGCTCGCTGTGATCGGAACAAGAAAGTTTTCGTGGAACGGAAGAGCGCGCGGCGTCTATGGATTTCTCATAAACCGGAGCGACCGGGAGGCGGTCTGTTTTGCAGTATCGCTTCTCGGGTTCCTGTTCGTCCTCTCGTCCGTGATCTTCCGGGTAGAGATGGAGCTTCCGCATCTGGTTTTCCTTTTCCTCCTTGCGGTGGCAAAAGCAGTCGCCGGAGGCGGCGGACGCGTATTCTTAAGGGATCTTCTGAACAGCATCCTGATCTTTGTCGCCCTGCTGGTCGGAAATGTCCTGAGCGGGTACCTGAGGGAGACGAGGTTTGACCTCTATGTTGCGGTGATCCTCGGATTCCTCGGAATTTTCCTGATCGTTTACAGCGCGTACTTTTTACTGAAAGATATGGAGGAGCAGTCATGAAAGGCAGAACAAAATTAGAGAGAAAAGGCAGAGGATTCCGGGACCGGCTCTTAAGCCTCGGGATCATGGCTGCAGTCCTTGTGATCGCTGCCCTGGTCCTGATCTTTAAGAGAGATATGGACTCCGTCGTCTTAAAGGACGGAGCATACAACTATTTCGGAGATGTAAAAGTCGAATATACAGGAAAATGCAGAGTCCAGTACACGGATAAAGAGGTGACGATCCGGGATGAAAACGGAACGCAGACCCTGAATTCCAAACCGTTGTACCAGCCGGACGGAATGGCACTTCTGCCGTTTGATTACGCGTGGTATGCGGGAAATGACAGCGTATACCGCCTGTCCCATTTCAGTACGATGGCGATCGAGAACAACTCGGTCGTTCTCAGAGACGGAAATCTGAAGGCGGAAAATGCCGGCGGATATCTCTTCGACGGCGTGGACACTTATATATTCCTTGAAAATACAGAACTTCGCTGGGACGGCGGCAGTGTGGAAGTCCCGGCGCTTTCGTATGCTGTGGCGAGATACGGGAATACACTCCAGTATTTCGACTATGCGGCAGGAACGAGCACGGTTGTCCAGACAGGGGAATCGGAACTCACAGCTTCCTTTGCGAACGGGGATGTCCTTGACATGGGAACAGACACGATGAAGAAAGCGAACGGAACTTGGTATCTTCTTGTTGCGAGACCGGGAACGTTAAACAGAATGGAGAACAAATAGGAAGCAAAGGGGGAACTGGATTATGAAAAAAATTATCGCGATGGCAGCCATGCTGCTTGCGGTGGTGGTATTTGCCTACACATACCGCCTTCAGACTCTGGCCTGGCTTCAGCTTCCGGCATTTGCAGTGACAGAAAAGGACATCACAGATACCTTAAAGGCAGACGGAACGCCGGAGGAAGACAAAGAGGTCCTTTCGATGCGTGCCTGCACAGAGGATGAAGCGCTGTACCGCAGAGCAAACCGGTACTTTATCGGCGATAAGAAAGAATCCGTCGATATCACCTACCCGTTATTTGCACAGGAGGGAACGGCGCTCTATTATTTAAACGGTGATCTCAAACTCATCACAAACGATTTTGAGTCGTATGAACCGTATGAAGGTATGCTCCTGAGCAATGGTACTGCATATGATATTGACGGTCAGACAGCAGAGGACGAGGAGTATATCCTCTCCACAGCAGGAAAAGGTCTCTACATCAACACCCAGCCGATGACCGTGACCTCTTCCGGTAACGAATCAAGGATCCGTTTAAACAGTATCATGTACCTTGGAGATTCCGGCATCCACTATTACAGCTACGATGACGGAAGACTTGTCTACGGGCAGACAAAGATCACTTACGGGGACACGGTCAAGATCGGTTCGGTCAGCATGTCCTACGATGAGTTTTTAAAACAGCTCGGTCTCGTCGCAGAGTACAGCTCCACAGAGCAGAAAATACAGCCAGAGACGGAGGCGGAGACAAACCCGGCCGACCGTTCGGACCGTGAGCAGAGAAGACCGGGATCTTCCGGCGAGCATGCAAACGGAGAGACTGTCGCAAATGCGGACACCTCTGTCACACCGGCACTTCCGGTAACACCGGGAGCCGATGGGAACAGACAGGTGAACGAGGAGATCGATGAGTCCGGCAGCACGGATGGAAATAACGGAAGCGATGACAGCGGTCTCTATACGGACAGCACCTTCGCAGAGGAAGGCAGCGGAGACAGCTCCGGCGACTCCGATTCCGGCAGCGGCTCCGGTTCCGCGGGAGGCGGATCTGCGAGCGGAGGCAGCGGAAGCAGCAGCGGCGGCTCCGGCGGAGGCGGAGCATCCGACTCCGGAAGCGGAAGCGGAAGCTCCGGAAGCGGAAGTTCCGGCGGAGGCGGCGGAAGTTCGTCCTCCCCATCCGGAGGCAGCGGCAGCGTTGACCAGTCCGGAGACGGCGATTCCGGTGCAGACACAGGCGATGGATCCTCCGACGGAGGCGATTCTGACGTACGTCCGGATGAATTTAAGGAACCGACAGTGACACTTTCCAATATCAATGTCGGCGTATATGGCATGACAGGCAAGGTTGAGATCACGGATGATCAGAGCCGTCTTGTTCGTGTCGTCTTCCGGTTCAGTGTCAACGGAACCCAGAAGAGCCGTAAAAACATGAAAAAAGAAGGTACGCTCGAGGTTACAAACCTGGAACCGGGAACGACGTACCAGTTAAGCGGAGATATCGTTTTCCGCAACGATGAAGGTATCAAGGTGACAAAGCCATTCATGGATGCCATCGAGATCTCGACACTTCCGATGACGACACTTCGCCCGATGCGGCTGACATTCTCTGAGCGAGATACCTTCCTCCCGTATCAGATCGGGATCGACAGGATCCTCGCAGAGGATGTCGCGACTTCCGATGAACGGATCTCCGCGATCCCGTACATCAGCAGGATCGAGGTGACGGCCGGCGGTGAGGATTACAACGTCGGCGGTACGATCGTGAGAAATATCAAAAAGGGAACAGCGGGAGACTGGCTTTCCAAAGAAGGTTTTTCTTCCAATAAGACCTATGATTACACGATCCGCGTCATGGACCGGTTCCGGAATGAATTTGAACTGACATCGGACAGCATCACAAGGGGATCGACTCATACGAGCAAAGTGGAGCCGAAAGCTTCACTCCGCGAGACAGGAAACACGGTCGGGACCCAGACGATCTCCGTCCAGATCCAGAACACGGACCATGCGGCGATGGAGAACTGCTATTTCTATGTGGTCAACCAGCAGGGAGAAGATGTGCCGGCCTTTGACGAGACGGGAGACGGGATCAATACGCGCTACCGCAGGGCAGTTTCCACGGATGGAAAAGCGAATGAGTTTATGATCACAAACCTTCCGTCCGGAAGCTCGTTCTATATGGTTGCCCGTGCGGATTATGATCTGAATGATAAAAATACGGAAAACTGGCAGAGAAACATGCAGCTAGGAAGACTTTCCGTCTACACGGCTCCGATCAGTCTTCTCGGAAACGCATATGTGGATGTCGACTCCGCGGATATCACGGATTCTTCGTTCACGATCGGACTCAGTATCGATACAGATAAGACACTTGAGGGTCTTTTGACTCTTATGGAGCGCCTTCCGGTCGAGATCTCTTCCGATACAAAGACATGGAAGAACGAGGAGATCCTCTCAAGGAAAGAACTCGAAAAAGTGCCGGTGCAGGCCGGTACTGCGAGCATGGTGATTCAGGATCACGATTCGACAGATGCGTCTGTCCCGAAGGTCGTTCTCACGGGAACAGCACCGACGGAAAATACGAATGCCTGGGAGCTTCTCATGAAGGGCTGGAGAGCAGAACTGCAGTTCCGCGAGGGAGAAGGACAGGATGATCCGTTTGACTCCATGACTGTTTACACGGTATCGGTCGGAGCTGTTGCAGCTCAGGGCGGAAGTGAATACAACGTTGGCGCGTCGACAAACAGCCTTCAGCTCCGTACCCTGAAGCAGACGGCGGGAATCCGCCATGACGGCGTGTTCACACTCTCGAACTTCATCGAGATCTACCACTTCTATTTCGATGACCCGGACAATGCCGTCGATAAAGGAACGATCACGGTAAAGCTCTACTCTGTATCGGAGGCAAGCCTTGTCGAGACCAGAATGATCAAGACAAATACGGAGTACGAAAGCCTTCGTTTCAACAACCTGAAGATGGATACGGATTACCGTATTGAGTTCACGGCGCAGAACTACAACGTCTACTACGACAGCGGAAAGAATGAGACGAACTACACGTTCCCGGATCCGAACAGACTCTATGTTACAACAGGTGAGGGAATTACCGGTTCGCTTGATCTCGAGTCCATTGTGGCTGCGGGATCCGGATGGAAATCTTCGGTGACGGTTACGTTAAACGACCGGAAGAAGGAACTGAAGAACGGAACATACACCCTGCTCTTAAAAGGAGCGGACGGTATGGACGTTGACTCCTCCAAGTTAAAGGAGATCAGCCGGATTTCCTATGATTTCCCGTATGATACAGCGGGAGACCAGGGAATCTCGGAGGCAAAGAGCTTTGACTGTAAGGGATTCTGGACATATGAGGTCGATCTCCTGATCAGCGTCCGCGGTTACGAGGACATTGTCCTCTCAAAAGTGAACTTCACGACGGAGACCGGAATGGATACGATCTCGAACTGGACGGAGTTCCGGACGAAGCTGAATGCAAATCCGAACGGAAAGTTCGCGGTCATCGCGGATATCGAGAGGACGGATTCCAGCTATGTATCGAACTTTGCCGGAACGGTCGACTTCCAGGGACATACGCTTTCCTTCCCGGAGGGCAGCAACTACGGAGCGGTGATCGGAACCCTCAAGAGTACCGGCGTGGTAAAGAACATTGTATTCAATTACCGGAGAACCGTTTCTCCTACTTCACAGATCTCGCAGACAGGCGGAATTGTCACCATGAACTATGGAACCATCAAAAATATTGTGATGACGATGTCGCTCGGGCGGACGAGACCGAACTACAGCAACGGATTCCTTGTATATACGAACTATAAATCCGGCGTGATTGAAAACTTCTCCATCAAACTTGAGAAGGAGCTCCACGCGAGAAGCTACATTGGTATTGTGTGCAGCGAAAACCAGGGAACGATCCGCCGCGGCGTTGTCTACGGAAAGGACGTTGTCATGGAGAGCGTCGTCTATGGAGGCGATGTGACGGTTGCATCCGGCAGATATGGTGCGATGGCATGTACGAACTCGGCGACCGGTCTGATCGAGGATACCTTTGTGATCAACAATACGGTCAACGAGTACAACAACAGTGAGTGGACAATGAGCCGGACTGCCGGAATTGTCGGAGAAAACAGCGGTACCGTCCGGAACAGCTTCTTTGTCGGAGACACCTACTATTATACGTATGAAAACGGAAAACAGTCCGTTTACAAGATCTACGATAAAGGCGGGTCTACGGTCGGCGCCAACAACAGCGGCGCGCGCTCGACGGATCTCTACCATATCTCGATGAGCTCCGTAGCGGTATATCCGAAGGATCTCGGAACGGCGACGGCGGTCCAGAGACTCTGGGACGGTGTCTGGTATGAGAAGGCTTTCAAGAATCCGGATGCCTTTACGATCGAGAGCCAGCTCGCGAGCGGATACTATCCGCGGATCAATATGTCGGATGCGATGGAGACGGCGCAGGAGAATATCGCCCTGCCGCCGGCACCGGGTGCAGATGTTCCGGAATTTGTCAGCAGCCGTGTGGTCAGCCAGACAAATAAAGAGGCGGAAATCCTCCTCTACTACCGGAGCAACAACCAGCAGAAGATTACCGGAATCGGCATCGATGGCCTGACGACGGAGGTTCTTGACCAGTATACAGAAAACGGCATGTACGTCGTCCGCGTGAAGGTCAGCGATCCGAAATCCTTTACCGGAAAGTATCTCTATACGAGCATTACCTACGAGATCAACACGGTGAGCCACGAGACGACGACTGTCGCCTGCGGTCAGGACGGAAACTATATTGAGGCTGATTTCTACCGCGAGATCGCAAGCTTCGAGGATTGGCTCTATCTGGACCAGTACCCGGCGGAGAACTTTATCCTTGTGGATGATCTCGACTTCACCGGAAAGAACCTCGCAGCGATGCAGGTCGGCACGGAAAAGGTTCCGTTTACCGGAAAGCTAAGCGGTGACGGACATACGGTAAAGAATATCAGCGGTGTCGGCTCCACGATCTTTTCGGTCGTATCCGGAGCGGAGATCAAAGACATCAATTTTGAAAATGTTGAACTAATCACAAATGACTCCGCGGACAACAAGGCGAAGTCCATGCAGGCCGGGATATTTGGAAAGGTTTTAAACAACACGACTTTAAAGAATATCCGTGCCTCAAAGGTGACGCTCTCCGATATGCCGTCGAACATCGGCGGTCTTGTTTCCTACCTTGAGTACAGCACAGTCGAGGACTGCCGGATGGAAGATGTATCGATCCGGACAGCAGCCTACGGAAACAGCGCCCTTTCGGTCGGCGGTCTTGTCGGTTACGGAAAAGGTCTCACGGTGAAGAACTCCTACGCATCGGGGCTTGACATCGAGGCGAAGAACGGAGTCCGTGCGAACGGAGTCGGAGGTCTCGTCGGATACGTCGAGACATTCGGATCTGTATCAAATGCTTACTCTCACGGAACGATCAATACCGCTTTTGGCGGCACCGGCGGGATCGTGGGAGCCGGAAGCTCCGACGTCAGTGAGGCGGTATCCCTGACGGATATCACAAGCTCGACCGGAGACCTCGGCGGAATTCTGGGAATTGCGACGGATAACGTCTCGGTTGATGATGTCATCTCGATCGGAAACCTCTCCGGAAGCGGTTCCAATATCAACCGTATCTACGGAAATATACGTGGTGTTGCACAGTGTGCAGTCACAAACGGCACTGCCTACAGCGGCCAGATCGTCGGAACGGGAACTTCCGTGGAGCTTCTTACAGCGACTTACCTCTCTGCGGCAGGGGAATTCCTGACCCAGAACTTCTTCAGAAACCGCGGACGAATCGGAAACAGCTTTGATATCGAGGGCAGCAGCGGCTGCCGGATCGAGGACGGATATCTTCCGCAGTTAAAGAATGTTTCCGGGGAAATCCTCGCAGATCAGACCCCGCGCGAACTTCCGGATGAAAACCTGAAAGTGAGAAGAGCGGAGATCTATCAGCTGAGCAGCGGTGTCTATAACGTCGAGGTATACGCAGAGAACGGCGGAAACGGTTTCCTTTTGGATCGCATTGAGGCGGATGGACTTGATTTTTCCTCCTCAGATTCCACAAAGGCACCCGATGGGCTTGGAATCCAGTATTCGGATGTACTGCCGACGAAGTTCCAGTCCGTCTACCCGGCATTCGCAGTCTTTAAGAAAGGCGGTGTGGAGAAGCGCCTCGCGATCCAGATCCTCGTGAGAGAGGGAACCGTCATCGCGCGGACGATCCGCAGCGCGGAAGAGTGGTATGCTGCGATGACAGAGGCGGGACAGAACTTCGAGAACTTCCGGATCGCCGGGGACATCGATCTTTCCAAGTATGTAACGAACGGAAAGATCCCGATGGGCTTAAAGATCAATTCCCTCGTCGGTGAGACAAAGAGCGACGGCGGAAAGTATACGATCACCTTTGGCGGAAAGGAGTACAGCACAGCGAGTGCTGCGGAATCCATGATCAACGTGATCGCCGGGGAGATGAAGAACCTGCGCTTTGCCGATATCGCGATCAACAACGGAACAAAGGCGGGAACCGGTTTTGGTATTGTCTCCACAAACCAGGGTAAGATCGAGAACTGCGAGTTCGAGAAGGTAAAACTTACCGGTTATCAGGCATCCCAGGTCGGTATGATCGGAACGAACACAGGTACGATCACAGATATCTCCTTAAAGAATATCGAGATCTCGGTTTCCTCGACATCGAGTTATGTCGGTGGTCTTGCCGGTTACTCGACCGGTGCGATCAGCAACATCATGGCGGAAGGAGACGCGGTGGACTATACGTCCCTCGACGGTCTTCCATCGGACACACTCTTTACCTACCGGATCGTTGCGCCGTACAGTGAGGGCGTCGGCGGTATCGTCGGCGGAACAAAAGCGACGATTACAGATGCTTCGGTCAAAGGAATCTATGTCAGCGGTTATAGTTATAACGGCGGTATCGCCGGACGTCTCGCTCAGGGCGTGCCGTCCGGAAACCTTACGGTCGGTGAGAGCGGATATCCGGTCTTTGTAAGCGGCAAAAACTATACCGGCGGTATCGGCTCCCTGTTCTCCGAGTCGACGAGAGACAGTGCACCGATCACGAACACGAAGGTGCAGTACACTTATGTCTCCGGCGGAGGAACCACCGCAGGTATCCTCGGAATCGGAAGCTGGTGGACGAGGATCGATGATGCCATGGTATACCGCTCCTATATTAAGGGAACCGGAAGCTACACGATGGGAATCATCCAGAGTGGAGCGAAAGTGAACCGCGCACTCGTAAAAGAGTCCGTGATCACCGGAACTTCCTACGTTGCCGGTATTTCAAACGGGCAGAGTGGCGGTATCTACTACTCGAGCGTCGTTGATTCAACGGTCGAGGGAAGCGGAAACTATATCGGCGGCATCATGGGTAATACATCTGCCCAGGAGGGGATCTCCCAGGTTGCGGTTGTCGGATGTACAGTTCAGGGAACCGGAGCAACTTCGATGGGTGTCGGCGGAATTGCCGGAAGAAACGAGGGAACCGGAACGGCCGCCAGCTTCTTCGTTGTCAATAACACAAAGGTCAAAGGCGTCACGGGGGTTGGCGGTATCACCGGAATTGCGATCGCCGGAAGATATACGTATATGAACTGCAATGCGGATGTCGAGGCGACTGGTTCTGCAGCCGGTGCATTTGCGGGAATCCTCTACGACTACAAATACGATAACCGTGGATACATTTCATACAACCGCGCGATGGTGAAGGAAGGTATCTTCGGAGGAACGGTCAAATCTGTTGAGCAGGCAGGCGCTTTTGTCGGACGTCTCACCTACAGCAATCCGGAGAGAGATGCAACGGGTGCTGTCGTTGCCCACGGAAATGACTATCTGAGCAGCGAAAATTATAATAATCTCGTTCTGACTTCGGATGTAACCGTGACGGGCAGATCGAGTACACCGACCGTCTGGGGTACTTTCTATCTGGACACGACTGAGTACACAGATACGGATTCAACTTATTTAAGACCGACAAGGACTCTTGACGATGAGGGGATCCGGACTGTGAACGGAGCAGCTCCGAAGGCGGCCGTCTGGGGCGGACTGAAGTTAAACGGCACACCGCTCTGGGGCGAGAACGGTTCGAAGATCCAGGATTACACCGGAAGCGGAAAGCCGTATGCGGAACTTAAGCTGAATGCAAATGAGAAGGATCCGACGAAATTCGATGATCCGGCAGCCGTTGCTCCGTACCAGTATTTTGTTACGGATGCGAATGTGTTTGGTACCAATGCGTTCTACACGAATGTTTTGAGCCTGAATTCCAGCTACTGGGATTATAAGAACCTGAAGCCTGGAAAGAATGATACGTATACGGCACATTTCCCGTATGTAAAGACGGGGGAGAGCTTCTACCCGTATCCGGATCAGACACAGACAAACCTCATCAACTATGAGGATGGCTCCTACGGCTTCTGGGGAGTTCCGATCCCGACAGGCGCGATGACTTCGATGTTGTCACTTCGGGATCTTACTGACGAGCAGTACCTCTGGGTATCCGCTTCGGGACCGGCGTCCATCACGTTTGAACTCGCTTCCGACGTTGTCGGAGTGACGATGACGGTTGCAGATGGATCCGGGGAAGTCTTAAGTGTCAACACGACCGACCGGATCTATACGATGCCGTACAATTACAGTACGCCGCTTACCGTAACGCTCTCGGCACCGGAACTCGGATTTACACAGACCTATGATGTTCTGGCGACGGACCTTGTGTCCTCCGTCATGGCATGGAACGGGGATCAGTATTACCTGACCGGTTCCGGGATCCGGAGTGCGTCCGGAAAGCAGATCGCGGGAAGCTTCCTGAACCTGCGCGACGGAAAAGCGCTCGACTTAAACGGCGATGTCTGGGATGTGGAGAGCGGAAGTGTCGTATCGCACTGCGATTTCTCTGACATTCAGTGGGAGGAACCGAAGGCAGTCCATACCTTTACATACGATGGAAAGAAGCTTTCCGTCTACCACCAGTTCATCCACTACGACGGGGAGGACCTCGACAGGCTCGCTTATGTAAAGAACGGAACCCTGTTCGGATTGGAGACGGATCCGGAGCTTGTCTACGGGGCAGTGCTCGCAGATACATATCAGGACAGCCAGTATCTGACAGTTCTCGGAACCGATGGAATGCTTCATGACTTAAATGAGTCGATCCATCTTCCGGAGAGCTTCACAAACCGCGGGATCGTGGAGCTGGCTGATAACATGCACGACAGCAGCCATGTCGCGATCGGCCGGTTTGAGGACGGAAAGGTATTTGCCTTCAACTTCCTGACCGGAACGGAGCTTACGCTTGAGGAGGCGGATTCCTGGGAGAACGGCGAGGATCTGACACTTGCGGATTACGCGGGTCAGTATATCGAGAGTTACTTAGGAAGCTGGTTCGGAATCAACAATTCCGGATATCAGGCATCCGTGAACCTCATGACGAACTTAAGCAACGGAAAACTTGGAAGTCTTGACGATATCCTTTCCTACAAGGGAACCGCCTCCGGAGACGGGGATGCGGCTGTTTCTTCCGGAAAGGCAGGAGGAGACGGATCCTCATCCGGTGATCCTGACAAGACCGAAAAGAACGGAGAAAACGACAGAACGGCTGACAAGACGGAAACGACAGACGGAAACGGAAGGATCTCCGACAATACGGAGAAAAATACTGTTTCCGGAACATCGGTGAAGGATCGTGAGGCGGATACTTCTGAAAAGGATGTAAAAGCTTCCGAGAAGCCGGATTCCGAGAAGAAGACGACTGACAAAAAGGATGGCGGAAAAGAGAAAGCCGCTGTATCTGAGAGCGCGGCTGAGAAGGAGAAATCCGGAAACAGCAGTATCGTGGATAAGATCAGGAGTCTCTTCGGAAAGGCGAAGGACGATGTGAAAGCCGATGCGGCCGATGCGAAGAGCAAAGATGCATCAGAGAGCACGGATGCAGCGAAGCAATCCGGTGCAGCCGATACTCAGATGAAGAATGCAGCTCAGAATGCAGAATCCCTGACAGTGCAGAAGGAAGACGCAGAGAAGACTGCAGACGGATCAGACAAAGCACAGAATGCGCTGCCGGAGAACCGTGCAGATGACGCAGAGACCGGCAATACGGACAATTCCGGTGCAGCAGCTTCCGACTCTGCAGGATCGGAGAATGATTTTGAAGATGCAGATTCGAATGCTGCCTCTGAGGATACGACCTCCGGAACATCTGCAGAAGGTTCCGCAGATGAAGCCGGAAAGGCAGCAGACGCGGCAGCTCAGACTGACGGAGAACAGGCCGGAGAGTCCGCTGGAAATTCTTCTGAAGCTTCCGGACAACAGGCTTCTGAGGCCTCCTTCGACGGAACATCTGCGGAAGCAGCCGATGGAATGACCATCGATCCGACATCCGGCTCTGTGACGGAAAGGAAACTGATCACTGTCTATAATCCGGCAGACGGATCTTACAAGGTCTACACAGCGAAAGATTACCTGTCTCAAAAGAGCAGTGATCTTACAAGTGTGGACGACAAGGTGAAGGAGATGGCATCTCAGGGACTGATCGCCGATCAGGCACAGTTAAAGAGCAACGATTTCGTGAAAGACAAGAAATACGGAATCATGATCTTCGGTGCATTCTCTGCGATGGGAGTCCTCTTATCCCTTGGTCTTCTGCTCAGAAAGAGAGAGGGGAGGAAATAAGATTCCATGAAACAAAAAAAAGGCTGGAAAGTATTCTTTCTGTCGCTCCTCATGTGCCTGACGTTTTCGTCAGGCGCGTGGGCGGCAGAGGGAGATCCCGTGAAGATCGAGCGGGTGAAACTGAAGCTGGAATCCCAACTGACAAAGACCGGGGAGGTCAAGGTCACAAATATGGGAAAAGGCTACACAGTTACCGGCTGCGAGGTCATCAACGGGGCGGATGTTGACAACTGGAATTCTTCCTACTGCGCACGTGTCCAGATCGGGCTTGTTGCGGACAGCGGGTATGAGTTCCGGAAAAAGGGAAGCTCCTATTTTGACCTCAAAGGGGCCGATGTCTATCGCTTTGTATCGAGAGAATACGAGGGAAATGAAGAGGTCTGGCTCTATGTGGACATGATCCCGATGAATAAAAAGATCGGGGTTCCTCTGGATCCGGACTGGAGTGGTACCGGGACAGCAAAGTGGAGTCAGGCATATAAGGCGGTTTCCTATCATGTAACCCTTTATGAGAATGGAAAAAAGAGAACGAGTGAGACGGTAAAACGTGGAAATACGATCGATTTTTCCGGTCAGATGAAGGAAGGAAAACTCTACACCTTCTTTGTGACAGCAGAAAACAGCGATGGAAAGAAGAGTAAAGCGGTTGCCGGACCCGGGATCGTCTATACCGGAACCAGATTCACATCACAGGATGGAAGTACTCCGAAAGATCAGGCATTTTCAGGTGCGTGGATCGAGGAAGACAAAACCGGAAAGTGGCGTTATGTGATGAATGCCAGAGGGACTTTCTGGTGTCAGGACCAGTGGAAGGAGATCGGCGGAAGCTGGTACCGGTTTGATGCGGACGGTTACATGGTGACCGGCTGGTACCAGTCTCCGGATGGAACCTGGTATTATCTCGATGAATCCGGTGCGATGGTAACCGGAGAGAGAACGATCGACGGAAAGACGTATCGTTTTGGAAATGGTTCCGACCGGGAAGCCGGAGTCTGGATCTCCTGAGCATGTGATCCGGGAAGACTCATGACCGGTTTCAGAGCGGCATGAAATTTTTTCACGGATGTGCGGCAGCAGAGAAAATGGCGGCTGGGAAGACATGCTCATATGACATGTCGTCCCAGCCGCTTTTGTTCACTTGTTACCTCAGCCGCCCGGCGAGGCGGCGGATCATTTCGGCTTTCTGACGCTCCGGCGGGGAGAGGGATTCACACAGGACATCAAAGAGAAGTTCTTTTTCGTCTGCCGAAAAGGAGATGGACTCTTTCTGCAGCTTCTGATTCAGGTTGAGAAACGCACGCATTCTCTCATTTTCCGGTGTGTTTGCAAGTTCATCCGCAAAGGATGCGAGAAGCGCGATCTTCGCGGCGTCCATGGAGTGAAGTCTCGGGTCGGATTTCCATGTGGAGTTGTTCATGCAGAACCTCCCGGCGCGAAGCTCTGGATCACCATCTGCAGGGTCTCAAACTGATTTTTTACATCCGGCGGCAGAAGCGCGAGAAGCTGATCCGGTGTAACTCCGGCATTTGCGGCGCCTTTCCGGGTCTCTAAGAACCGGGTCATCATATCGATCATCTCCTGCTCCTGATGGTTTGCGTAGGGGCGGACGGCTGAGAGCATGGATCGCGGAGAAGTGTGTTCCGCATCGAGCGCACAGATCTTCATCATGCCGTCCTCGTTGTCCCGGAAAAATTCCATGGTCCGCAGAAGCTCTTCGGCTTTTACGAACATGGAAAGATTTCTCTGCCTGCCGATGTCGAGGTAGGGGAGTGCGGCTTTCACCATCTGGAGATGATGATCACCGGTAGCGTAGTCGAGATCGGTCAGTTTTAATTCTTTTTCACTCATACTTGTGGACCTCCTGTATGTGAAAATATATGAGAGGAAGTTCCGGCTCATGACGGGAAAATCCGGATGAAAGAGGAATGCGAAAGGTTACAGTACACGGTCACTCCATGCCCGCGTACTGTAACAGGATTTTGCCGATGCTTCGCATTCCAAATCGGCAAAATCCGCGACCACAACGGTATCATACGGAATTTTCAGTCCAGAAAATTCCTACCCGTGAAAAGTAACTGCGAAAGCACTGCTTCTCCGGGTTCACAGTGAAAGAAGTTCCGGAATAAAATAACAGTAAAAAGACGCAGATGGAAAGAAATGGTGCAGCTGCGGACGGAATCCGGATGGAAGAAAATGGGAAGACTTGTCATAGATGGAAACAGTGTGTATGAGATCGATGAGGAATGTGAGAGAAAGAAGATGATGGATGAGCAGAAACGTGTGGAGGAAAACCATCCGACGGGAAAAAGCGGATGGAACAGAGAAGGAGTGAAGGTGCCGCGGAGGCATGGTTAGGAAATATTGGGCGAATCTTAACAGGAGGGCGGGAAGATCTCCCGCCCCGTGAAAGAGATGAGACTGCAAAAGAATCAGCAGCCAAAGCCGCATCCGTTTCCATTGCCCCAACCGCCGCAGCAGCAGAGAAGCAGGATGATCCAGAGACAGCTGTTGTCACATCCGCATCCATTTCCACAGCTATTTCCGCAGCCGTTATGTCCCCAACCGCCGCAGCAGCAGAGAAGCAGGATGATCCAAAGAGAGTTGTTTCCGCATCCGCATCCGCCGCAGCCCGGTGCCGGGCTGTCACATCCACATCCACAGTTTGTAGCAGCTAAATCACTCATGTTATTTCCTCCGGAAATATCTTTACACTTTCAGTATATGCAGGAGGGCATGTCAGGATTTAACGAATATCAGCAGAAATTTTCTATTGCCGTGCAAGGGACATTTCCGAATGCGGCGAAAATTCAGGACCATGGTCCGGATCGAACTCACAATATATGAATTCTCGCCGCCTTAAAGGGCTGTGGGATTTATCTGATCGAGATAAAATTAAGGAGGAACAGGTCAGTATGAAAAAGAATCAGCGAAAGCTCAGACAGGTAGGTTTTATTGCGGGGATACTCCTCTGCGCAGGGATCAACGTTTTCCCTGCATCGGCAGCCGGGCGGATCCAGAAAATTTCCCTTTATCTTGATGGGGAGGCGGCAAAGCCGGGACAGTTTCTGGATGATACGCTTCCGGAGATCATTACGTCTGCGGAAAAATATACGATCCATTCTTATGATTATGTAAATGACCGGGTCAGATGGGACCGGATGGACACACCGGAGCTCAGGATCGATCTTTATTATGACAGCGGTTACAAGCTCTCGAAAGAGACCGTCGAGAAGATCCAGCTGCGCGGTCTGGAGTGCACCTACGAAAAGTACGAATGGCTGAGAAAAGATGATCTCGAAGAAGACGGAGTCCGGGGTGTGCGGATCTATCTGAAATTCCCGGCATTCAGTACACCGGGAGAAAGTGCGAAGGCGAAACAGGAGGTGATCGAGGCGAAAGCAGCGGAGCTTGAGAAAAAGTCAAAGAAGAAAGCAAAGCGGCTGCGCGATACTTCTGTCGCTAACGGATGGTATCAGGATGCGAATGGCTGGTGGTACCTTGAGGATGACGGCAAGTGGCATACGAACGAATGGAAACAGACCGATGGCAGCTGGAGTTATCTGGATGCCGACGGTTATGCAAAGACCGGCTGGTTTGAGGTCGGCGGGACCTGGTACTGCGCAGACAAGACCGGCACGCTCTATGTCAACACAGTTACTGCGGACGGGTATCATGTGAACGGGGACGGTGCATGGGTGTCATAACATCCCTTTTCGCAGACAGAGATTTTTTGAACTGAAAGTTTATATGACACAGTAATAGATGGGGATTTTGGCGATTTCGAGTGAGAAACATCGGCGAAATCCCCATCTTGTCATATGGGAAGCGAGATGGTAAAATCAAGATACACTGGGACGTCCGGTAGCAGGGACCGCAGCAGATGGTTCCGGGAGTACGGCTCCGGAGAGGAGACAGGATATGACAGGACGGAAAAAACTGTCAGTCAGGCTTGATGATTTCCGGAAGATCCGGGGAAATTGAGAGACAAAGAGGAGAAAGACAGTAATGAAAAAATTATATTATGATTCAGCATATATCCGCACATTCGAGGCGAAAGTCCTTTCCTGTACGGAGGGAAAAAAGGGATATGAGGTGGTCCTTGACCAGACGGCGTTTTACCCGGAGGGCGGCGGACAGCCGTATGATACGGGAATCCTCGGCGGAGCGCATGTGACGGCGGTCCATGATGTGAAAGGGGAGATCGTCCACTATACGGACGCACCGCTTACCGTCGGCGAGACCGTGACTGGCCAGATCGACTGGGACAGACGTTTCCGCAACATGCAGGGACATTCCGGTGAACATCTGGTCTCCGGCCTGATCCACGCGAAATACGGATATGACAATGTGGGATTCCATATGGGATCGGAGGAGATCACGATCGATCTGAACGGAACGCTCACATGGGACGAGCTTCTGGAGATCGAAAAGAAAGCGAACCGGATGATCTGGGAGAACCTGGAGATCTACGCGGGATTTCCGTCCCAGGAAGAGCTTGCAAAGATGGACTACCGGAGCAAAAAGGAGCTGACCGGGGACATCCGGATCGTCAGCATCCCGAACGGTGATACCTGCGCCTGCTGCGGGACACATGTGGCGAAAACCGGTGAGATCGGGCTCGTGAAATTTTTAACCATGATCCACTATAAGGGCGGTGTCAGGATCTCTCTGCTCTGCGGGGAAGAGGCTGTGATGGATTATGAGAAGAAAAGGGAAGAACTTCAGAAAATTTCTGTATTCCTGTCCGCAAAAGCCGGAAAGACTGCGGATGCCGTGGAAAAACTGAAAAATGAGCTGATGCAGACTCAGGCAAAATTGTCTGAGACTTCAAGAAAACTTATGAAATTCCAGGCGGATCAGTTAAAAGAGGGAAATGAGAAGATCTGTTACCTCGGAGATGATCTCGATATGACGGAGCTCCGCCACTTTGTGAACTTTGCATTGGAAGAAAAGAAGGGGAAAATTGTCCTCGCCCTGTCAGAAAGTGTGAATGGGGGATTCTCTTATGTTCTGGGGAGCCAGAGCGAGGACATGCGCGCTCTCTCGAAGGAATTAAATGGGGAACTCTCCGGGAGAGGCGGGGGAAGCAGCCAGATGGCACAGGGAACTTTCTTCGCAAAGAAGGAAGAACTGCTCTCCAATCTGGCCGGTAAAGGGTTTGTTATGGCTTAAATGGATCAGCAGCCCTGAACCATGTACTGAATCAGACGCTTGGAATCCTCATCGTTGTGTGTGGTAAGGCTTAACTCCTTGATGTTTCCGTTGGAAAAAACGGTAGCCATGGAGAAGTACTGGCTGAGTTTGGACTTTAAGTTTACGCTTCCGCCTTCCGGAAGACTTAACTCAACAGCGCCGTCACACTGGTTGATGACTTTGAAAAATGTATCAAGATTGGAAATATTTCTCATTTTTAATTTCATAATTAGTTACCTCCTCAAAGGTTGCTTGTAACTGCCACAGTTACTCGTGTTTTACTTTGTCACTTCGTTTTTCTTTTAACGATTTGAATTCTACCAGATGAGTAGGGAAAAAACAATCGACGGAATAGATAAAAATTTAACAATCTAAACTGGATTTTTATGGAATTTATGGGGAACATCGGGCGGAAGCTGGACGGACTGTCGAAAGTGCACCAAAAACAGGGAAAGGATCAAGAAAAATGGCATATTTTCCATTGTTTGTGAACCTGGAAGGGCGTCGTGTCCTCGTAGTCGGCGGCGGAAAGATCGCTGCAAGGCGGATCCGGACGCTGTTGGAGTTCGGATGTGAGATCACTGTTGTGGCACCGGAGGTGGGTGAGGAGCTTCGGGAAATGCTGGAGCCGGACGCCGGGACCGTGTATGCGGAAGAGGAACGAAAATCAGGAAAGGTGACCCCGGGGAGTTGTCGGATCATCTGGAAAAGGAAAAAGTATGAGATCAAAGATCCGGAAGCAATTTCAGCAGATCCCATGGAGACAGATAAATTCACATTCGTTCTTGCCGCCGCCACCCCGGACATAAATGCACAGGTCGTCCGGGAATGCCGCAAAAAAAATATCCCGGTCAACAATGCGTCGGACCGGGACCAGTGTGATTTTTATTTTCCGGGAATCGCGAAGGATGGCGACACAGTCGTCGGAATCACTTCCGGTGGGAGAGATCATAAACTGGCGGCTAAGATCTCGCAGGCTGTGCGGAACGTGTTACATGTCTAAGATCTTCCGATTCCGGCCATAAACATCGAAAGCTTGATATCGTCGAGATAGAGCGCCGAGACCCGCAGCCCGCCGCGTCCGGATCCGATCTCGATATCGGGCTTTGCGGCACCGTGGAAGTCGGAGCCGCCAGTGGGAGCGAGGGAGTATTTCTTTGCGAGTTTTCGGAGCTTTCCACTCTCATCCTGATTGTTGGAGGAGTGGAAGCACTCGAGACCGCAAAGACCATGCTCTTTTAACATGGAGACAAGCTCTTCTGTGCCGGCCCAGCCAAGCTTATACTGGAGCGGATGGGCGAGGACCGGGAAACCGCCTGCGGTCTGGAGAGCGTTAAGGACTTCCTCCGGCGTGATGAGCTCTCTGGAGCGGTAGTACGGGCGGTCCGGGTTTAAGTATTTCCGGAACGCCTGATCGACAGAGGACACATACCCCCGCTTTAAAAGCGCTCTCGCAAAGTGGGCGCGAGTGATCACGGTTTTCGGATTCCCGCAGTGGAGATCTTCCACAGTGATCTCAAATCCATTTTTATTGAAGGCGGCGAGCATTTCCATATTGCGGTCATATCGTTTCCGGGAAGCTTCTTTTAAAAAGGAGAGAAGCTCCGGGTTCGTATGATCAATGTAGAGACCCAGGATATGGATCTCTTTTTCTTTATAGATACAGGAGACCTCGATCCCGGGAATGACCTCCATATCGAGGTCCTTTGCGGCTTTTAACGCCTCGTCGATCCCGGAGACCGTATCGTGGTCCGTGAGAGCCATGGCGGTGAGCCCGAGACCGGCTGCACGGTTTACGACCTCGGTGGGAGTCAAGGAGCCGTCGGAGGCGGTAGAGTGAACGTGAAGGTCGATGAGTTTCATATATCAGAAGTTCCTTTCTTGATCTGTAATTGCGATGCTGTACATCAATGACGAACAGCAGACTGTTACCTTATTTTAACATATCTGAGACAAAATTGTGAATAAAATTTAAGATTTCTGTTATACCATTTTTCTTAAATTATGCTATACTACTACCTGTATATCTGCGCGTTTTGCGGAAACGATGTCCCGATACATTTTCTGTACCGGGATCGGCTGCCTGTAAGAGCCGGAAGCTTCGCGCGGATTCGGATTCAGAAAAACGGATGGATAGAGAGAAGATCCGTCCTGAAAACAAAAATAAAAGGTGAGAGCAATGAGTGACACATTCAGAAACAGCAGAGCGGGCGGAAGATCCCGCCAGTCCAGCGCGGCAGACCGCATCATGGCGGTACAGAATGCCCGGAATAAGGGAACCGGGGCAAGAAGAGGAGGCTCCGGAAGAAGACGGGGCCGGGGAAGAGGAAGAGGTCAGGGACCGGATATGGCAAAGATCGTCCTGATCGCGATCGGCGTCGTGATCTTTCTGATCTGCGTGGCAGTCGGACTCCAGAGCTGTGCAAGGTTCGGGAAACAGGACGCGGGATCCGAAACATCCACGGAGGAGACAACGACGGAGCCGGAGACAGAGATCGAAGCGGAGATCACGGTAAACGGGATCCAGATCCACGGTCTCACAAAATCCGAGGCGATGGAGAAGGTCCTTGCAGATATGGGATGGAAGATGAAGGTGACCTTCGGTGACAGCACGGAAGAACTTCCGAACCTTATGGAAGCAAATGTAGATGCGGTGATCGAAGAGGCACTCGCAAAGAAGGAATCCGGCGACTATACTGTTCAGACGGATGACCTTGATGACGCGGTCCAGGTCGAGGTAAAAGCGCTGGCCGCAAAGTGGGATGTTGAGCCGAAGAATGGTTCGATCGCTTCCTATGATAAATCGACCGGCAAATTTACATTTGCAGGAGCCCAGACCGGAAAGAAGATCGATCAGGAAAAACTTGCCTCCGATATCACGGCGGCGATGAAAGCGGGAGAGTACGACAAGACGATCACGGCGACGGCGAACGAGGTACAGCCGGAGATCACGGAAGCTCAGGCCCGCGACAATTTCAAAAAGATCGGAACATATACGACGACGACAACGACAAATAAGGACAGAAACGAAAATATCCGTCTCGCCTGCGCGGCGATCAACGGCACGATCCTTCAGCCGGGAGAAGAATTCTCCTTTAATAAGATGACAGGCAACCGTACCACAGAAAAAGGATACAAACCAGCGGGTGCGTACTCCAACGGCGTTGTGGTTCAGGAGCCGGGCGGCGGTGTCTGCCAGGTATCCTCAACTCTCTACAACGCGGTCGTATTTGCCGGACTCAAGACGACGGAACGCCATGCACACACATATGAACCTTCCTATGTCACACCGGGCGAGGATGCGATGGTAAGCTATGACGGATATGCGGGTCCGGATCTGCGGTTTGTGAATAACGGAAAGACAGCGATCGGCATCAAAGCGTCCATCTCCGGTCAGACCCTGACGGTTTCCATTTACGGAAACCCGATCTTAGAGGACGGCGTGACCGTGTCGATGCATTCCGAAAAGATCAAGGAACTCGACGCGCCGGCACCGACTTATGTCGAAGACCCGACTCTCCAGACGGGTACCGAAGTTGTCGCAAAGGCGGCAACACCGGGAAGCAGATGGCAGACGAACCTGATCACGAAAAAGAACGGGCAGGTCGTGAGCGATGTCCTTCTCCACAACAGCACTTATAAAGGAAAGGCGGCTACGATCAAGAGAAATACTTCCGGAACGGTTGCGGCGACGGAAACGCCGTCCACAGAGTCAGCGGCAGCACCGTCTGAATCTGCTGGGGAGTCAACGGCAGCGGAGACGACGGCTGCAGAGACAACAGCAGCACCGACAACGGCAGCACCGACAACGGCAGCACCGTCCGCCGGATCCAACTACGGACCGGGGTATACGCCGGAGACAACGGCAGCGCCTGCGGAGACGAACCAGGCTCCGTCCGATATGGGGCTGATCGCTCCGAACGGACAGTAGCGGATCTCCCACTCCAGGACAGCAGCGAAGGTCCTGCTTGAGAGCGGGGAATGGTCGGACCAATAAAAAGAATACTTTATATAAAAAAGCGGTGAACAGGAATCAAAATGATTTCCTGCCTCACCGCTTTTTATTTAAAAGAAATCATTATCTGTAAAAGAGAGAAGTGCTCTGGAACAGGAGTTTGTCAAAACTAACCAAATGCACATTCTCACAATGCGGATAACATTCCATAATATGAAAAGATAATGCAAAAATTTTAATATTGTTTATGATTTGGTACATGATTCTGCCGTTTTTGATTTGCATTTTAGGGAAAAATTGCTATAATAATTTATAGATGTTCTGATAAACGCGGAACACATAAGTTTAATAAATATTTACATATTTATACACTTTACAGGAGGAAATCAACTATGGCAAGAAAAATGAAAACCATGGATGGTAACCATGCAGCCGCTCATGCTTCCTATGCATTTACGGATGTAGCAGCCATCTACCCGATTACCCCTTCTTCTCCGATGGCGGAAGCTACCGATGAATGGGCAACCGATGGAAGAACAAACATGTTCGGACAGCCGGTACAGATCACCGAGATGCAGTCCGAGGCAGGTGCTGCCGGCGCCGTACATGGCTCCCTTGCAGCAGGTGCATTAACAACAACTTATACAGCTTCTCAGGGTCTTCTTCTTATGATCCCGGATCTCTATAAGATCGCTGGTGAGCAGCTCCCGGGCGTATTCAACGTATCCGCTCGTTGTGTAGCAACTCACGCTTTAAATATCTTCGGTGACCACTCCGACGTTTACGCCTGTCGTCAGACCGGATGCGCAATGCTCTGCGAATCCAGCGTACAGGAGGTTATGGACTTAACACCGGTTGCACACCTTGCAGCATTAAAGGGTAAAGTTCCGTTCATCAACTTCTTTGATGGTTTCCGTACTTCCCACGAGATCCAGAAGATCGAGACATGGGATTACGAGGATTTAAAAGAAATGGCTGATATGGACGCCATTGATGCATTCCGTAAGAACGCTCTGAACCCGAACCATCCGGTACAGAGAGGTTCCGCTCAGAACCCGGATATCTTCTTCCAGGCAAGAGAGGCATGTAACCCGTACTACGATGCTCTTCCGGCAATCGTACAGGAGTACATGGACAAAGTAAACGCTAAGATCGGTACAGATTACAAACTGTTCAACTACTACGGAGCTGCTGATGCTGAGCACGTTATCATCGCTATGGGTTCCGTAAACGATACAATCGAAGAGACGATCGACTACCTTGCAAAACAGGGCAAGAAGGTCGGCGTTGTTAAGGTTCGTCTGTACAGACCGTTCTGCACAGAGGCTCTTATCAACACAATCCCGGATACAGTTAAGCAGATCTCCGTACTCGACAGAACAAAAGAGCCGGGTTCCATCGGCGAGCCGTTATACCTTGATGTTGTTGCAGCATTAAAGGGCTCCAAGTTCGATAAGGTTCCGGTATTCACAGGTCGTTATGGTCTTGGTTCCAAGGATACAACACCGGCACAGATCGTTGCTGTATACGAGAATACAGAGAAGCAGAGATTCACAATCGGTATCAACGATGATGTGACACACCTTTCCTTAAAGTTAGGTGCTCCGCTTGTTACAACTCCGGAAGGAACTACAAACTGTAAGTTCTGGGGTCTTGGCGCAGACGGTACTGTAGGTGCCAACAAGAACTCCATCAAGATTATCGGCGACAACACAGACATGTACGCTCAGGCTTACTTCGATTATGACTCCAAGAAGTCCGGCGGTGTTACAATGTCCCACTTACGTTTCGGCCATACTCCGATCAAGTCCACATACCTGATCCACAAAGCAAACTTCGTTGCATGCCACAATCCGGCATACATCCGCAAGTACAACATGGTTCAGGAGCTTGTTGACGGCGGTACATTCCTCCTCAACTGCCCGTGGGATGCTGAGGGTCTTGAGAAACACTTACCGGGACAGGTTAAGAAGTTCATCGCTGACCACAACATCAAATTCTACACCATCGACGGTGTTAAACTTGGTATCGAGACAGGCATGGGCCCGACCCGTATCAACACGATCCTTCAGTCCGCATTCTTCGAGCTGACAAAGATCATCCCGGCTGACAAAGCAAACGAGCTTATGAAAGCAGCTGCAAAGGCTACTTACGGTCGTAAGGGTGAAGATGTTGTTATGAAGAACTGGGCAGCGATCGATGCAGGCGCTAAGGGACTTGTAGAAGTGAAAGTTCCGGAGAGCTGGAAGAACTGTGAAGACGAAGGTCTTGACATGGTTCACGCTACAGAGGGCCGCGAGGATGTTATCAACTTCGTTAACAACATCCAGGCTGCTGTAAACGCTCAGGAAGGTAACAACCTCCCGGTATCCGCATTCAAAGAGTATGTTGACGGTACAACTCCGTCCGGTTCTGCTGCATACGAGAAACGTGGTATCGCAGTAAACGTACCGGTTTGGAATCCGGACAACTGTATCCAGTGTAACTTCTGTTCTTATGTCTGCCCGCACGCAGTTATCCGTCCGGTAGCTATGACAGAGGCTGAGGCTGCTAATGCACCGGCTGGCACAAAGACAATCCCGATGACAGGTATGCCGGAGTACAAGTTCGCTATGACGATCTCCGCACTTGACTGTACCGGATGTGGTTCCTGTGCGAACGTATGCCCGGGCAAGAAGGGTGAGGAGGCTCTTACAATGGTTCCACTTGAAGGAAACGCTGCAGAGCAGGAAGTATTCAACTACGGTCAGAAACTTGACATCAAGCAGGATGTAATCGATAAATTCAAAGAGACAACTGTAAAGGGCAGCCAGTTTAAACAGCCGCTCCTTGAGTTCTCCGGCGCATGTGCTGGTTGTGGTGAGCCGCCGTACGCAAAACTGATCACACAGTTATTCGGTGACAGAATGTACATCGCAAACGCAACAGGATGTACTTCTATCTGGGGTAACTCTTCACCGTCCACACCTTACACAGCAAACAAAGCAGGCAAAGGACCGGCTTGGTCTAACTCCCTGTTCGAGGATAACGCTGAGTTTGGTTATGGTATGTTACTCGCTCAGCAGGCAATCCGCGATGGCTTAAAGGCTAAAGTTGAGGAAGTTGCTGCAAACGAGAACGCAACAGCAGAAGTAAAAGCTACATGCCAGGAGTGGTTAGACACATTCGGTGTTGGTGCTACAAACGGTGCTGCAACTGACAAACTCGTAGCTGCTCTTGAGAACGTTGACTGCCCGACATGCAAGGACATCGTCAAGAACAAAGATTTCCTGGCTAAGAAGTCCCAGTGGATCTTCGGTGGTGACGGTTGGGCTTACGATATCGGATTCAACGGCGTTGACCACGTACTTGCAAGCGGCAAGGATATCAACATCATGGTATTCAACACTGAGGTTTACTCCAACACAGGCGGACAGTCCTCCAAGGCTACTCCGACAGGTGCTGTTGCTCAGTTCGCTGCAGGCGGTAAAGAAGTTAAGCAGAAAGACCTTGCTGCAATCGCTATGAGCTACGGCTATGTATACGTTGCACAGATCTCCATGGGCGCTGATATGAACCAGACCATCAAGGCAATCGCTGAGGCTGAGGCATATCCGGGACCGTCCCTGATCATTGCTTACGCTCCGTGTATCAACCACGGTATCAAGAAAGGTATGGCAAAGGCTCAGACAGAGGAGAAACTTGCTGTTCAGTCCGGTTACTGGAACCTCTTCAGATTCAACCCGGCAGCTGAGGGTAAGAAGTTCAGCCTTGACTGCAAGCCGGCTACAGTTGACTACCAGGAGTTCATCAAGGGTGAGGTTCGTTACACATCCCTCGCACTGAAGAACCCGGCAAGAGCTGAGAAGCTGTTTGCTAAGGCTGAGCAGAACGCGAAAGATAAGTACGCTTACCTTGAGAAGTTAGTAAAGCTTTACGATGGCAACGAGCAGTAATCTGCAAAATTGAATCAGATCGTATTGAGATCCCGGGAACAGCTTTGGCTGTTTTCCGGGATCTTTTTGCAGTGCGCTGCATTTGCAGCGGCTTCCGCTTCATCGTAAATAAATTGTAAGAAAAAAGACCTGTGATATTCCTTGATTTCACAGGTCTTTTTCTCTATACTAACTGTATTAAGAGTGTTGATACATTTAGAAAGAATAAACAGACAGAAATTTTTCTGCCCCAGGGCCCGGAAATCAGGAGTGTATCACGCAGAGAATCGGGAAAGGAGGAGGCTTATGATCCTGTTAGACTACAAAGACCGGCGGCCGATCTATGAACAGGTGGTCGCGAAACTCGAGGAGCTGATGCTGCTCGGCGTGATGAAAGAGAATGAACCGCTGCCGTCCGTGCGCAGCCTTGCGATGGAACTTTCGATCAATCCGAATACGATCCAGCGCGCGTATGTGGAGCTGGAACGGCAGGGATACATCTATACAGTGAAGGGAAAGGGAAGTTTTGTGGCAGACAATCAGGCAATGAAAGAGAATAAGAAGAAAGAGGTTCTCCTGAAGGTGAGCGATATGATCGATGAGGCGATCCGTGTCGGGATCCCGGGAGAGGAGATCAAAAACATGGTGGAGATCCAGTATGAGGCGGCAAGAAAGAACGGAGGTGGAGACGAATGATCGAGACAAGCGGACTGACCAAACGATTTGATGACATCACAGCGGTGGACCATATCGATGCGAAGATCAAAGAGGGCAGCGTGTTCGGGCTGATCGGGACGAATGGCGCCGGAAAGAGCACATTTCTCAGGATGGTCAGCGGGATCTTAAAACCGGACGAGGGAACCGTTCTGATCGACGGGGAGAACGTCTATGAGAATCCGAAGGTAAAGTCGAAGTTTTTCTATATCTCCGACGACCAGTATTTTTTCGCGAACGGAACCCCGGTGGAACTCATGAAGTTCTACAAGACGATCTACCCGGCGTTTGATGAGCCGAGATTTTTCCATCTCCTGGAGTCCTTCGACCTTGGAAAGAAGAGAAAGATCTCCACGTTCTCAAAAGGGATGAAAAAGCAGCTCTCGATCATCTACGGGATCTGCGCGGGAACGGACTATATTTTCTGTGACGAGACCTTCGACGGTCTAGATCCGGTGATGCGCCAGGCGGTAAAGAGCCTGTTCGCGAACGACATGTCGGAGCGGAACCTGACACCGATCATCGCCTCCCACAACCTGAGGGAGCTGGAAGATATCTGTGACCATGTCGGACTTCTCCACAAGGGCGGGATCCTGCTCTCAAAGGATCTCGATGACATGAAGCTGAATATCCATAAGATCCAGTGCGTCTTAAAACCGGGAGTGAAGGTGGAGGACCTTACCAGTCTCGATATCTTGAAGACAGAGTACCGGGGCAGCCTGGCGACGATCACGGTGCGCGGGACGAGAGAGAATGTGGAGCAGCAGATGGCGGCGTGTGAACCGCTGTTCTTTGAACTGATCCCTCTCTCACTGGAAGAGATCTTTATCAGTGAAACGGAGGTGGCAGGATATGACATCAAAAAGCTTATTTTTTAAACTTATGAAAGAGGACATGAAACGAAGACTCTGGGCGGTCGCTTTTTCCCTGCTCACATTCTTCTTTGCAATGCCGATGGCGGCGGCCATGGGGATCGCGAGCATCGGAAAAGAGTATGAAAACTGGCTCGTGAACGGGACCGGATATGCGGAGATCGGGGCAGATGCCCTGAAACACACGAAGATCCTGCGCCTCGTCGGAGAAGTTCTTGGATTTGAGAATGCGTTCCTGTGCGTTTTGGTGGCAGCAGCGGCTATGATCCTCGGACTGACCGGATTTCTGTATCTGCATTCCAAAAAGCAGGTTGACTTTTACAACTGTCTCCCGGTCAAAAGAGAGCAGCTGTTTGCTGTGAAGTTTCTGGACGGCTTCCTGATCCTCTTTGCGGCATATTTGATCAACATGATCGCAGCATTTGCGATCTTCTGCGGAAACGGGATCCAGGGAGGCAGCATCGTGAAGATGATGCTCTCTGCGTTCGCCACTCATATGGTAGGATTTTTACTGATCTATGCTGTGATGGTGATCGCGGTCCTGCTCACGGGAAACCTGTTCATCTCGATCCTCGGTGCAGGTGTTCTGTACGGCTATGCTCCGGCCATTTCCCTTTTGCTCAGTGTCCTGAAGGAATTTTTCTTTGTGACGACCGGAAGAAACAGCGATATGGGATGGATTGCGGAGTACGGATCCCCGATCGGATATTATGCAAAACTGATGGAAGCGGGACTCCGGATCTTCCATTCAGATCAGTTTTTTGATGATATCGATTATGGATATTCCAGGATCCAGATGAGTATCGGAAGCACGGGAACGGGCATGGGACTCTATAAGCTCTGTGTGATCGGCCTCCTTGCTGCAGTGCTCCTCACCGTCCTGGCGCTAATCCTCTATAAGCTCCGCCCCTCAGAGTCTGCCGGAAAAGCGATGGCCTTCAAAAAGACGCAGGCCCCGATCAAAGTCCTGCTCCTTGTGCCGGTCACAACGGCAGCGACGATCCTGCTGTGGAGTATTTACTACAGCCTGTCCTGGGCAGCTATCGGCTTTATCCTGGGACTTGTCCTCATGAGCTGCATGATCGAGATCATCTATCATTTCGATTTCTCGAAGCTCTTTTCGAATCCTGCCCAGACAGCAGCAGGGGGAGTCCTTGCCATTCTGCTGATCGGGATCTTCTGGACGGATGCGATCAGTTATGATTCGTATCTTCCGAACGAGAAGGACTTTAACTATGCATCGATCAATGCCTATCTCGACGATCTCGATTACGGGCTTCCGTACCGGAACGGAACCTCCTACGGATGGAAGTATCTGGATTACGGAAATTATGCGGATGAGAACATGAAACTTACCGATTACGCGAAAGTCCTCGCCTTCGCGGAGCACGGTGTGGAAGAGGCGAAGCTGCAGAGGGAGGCGAAGATCAAAGGAAATTCGACTTCCATCTATGATGACAGCGAGAGAATGATCTATGCGCAGGTCAGTTTCCATATGAAAAACGGAAAAACCGTTTACCGCTCCTACATGATCCCGCGCTCGGTACTCGGAAGCAGTCTCGATGAACTCTACGCATCGAGAGAGTACAAAGAGGGCACTTATCCGGTCATGTCCTACACACCGGAGAATATCACGGGGATCTACTGGATGACGGATGGAGACATCTCGGAGCTCAGGACGGACGATTCCATGAAGGCGGAGATCTTATCCGCCTACCAGGATGAGCTTGCAGGTCTGACATTAAATGAGAGAGCGGTAAATGCACCGGTGGCTGCGCTGCGCTTCCTCACCACGGCTGAGCAGGAATACCTCACCGTGATCAGCAAACAGCGCGGAAATACTTCCTCTGGATTCCGCCTTGATGATATGAATAATGTAAACTTCTTCCCGGTCTATCCGTCCTTTACAAAGACGATCGCCCTTTTAAAACAGGCGGGTCTCGATGTGGAGCAGAGAATCTCCGTGGATGAAGTGGCTGCTGTAAAGATCCTGTATCCGGTGGACTATGAGACGGAGCAGACCGGGACAGATCCTCAGACAGGAGAGTCTGTCTTAGCGGCAGATATGGTGGCTGACGAGAGCACGGTGCAGGCGGAAGCTTCTTCGGATGAAGAAATGGCGATCGCGACGAGAACGTACGATGACAATTACCGGGCGATCACGATCGTAAACGATGGAGCGGAGGAAAACAGAAAGAAGATCGGAGAGGTCCTTTCGGCGAGTGCCTCGGATAACCTTCTCCAGAGAAACCGCCTCTGCACATATGAGAGCGGGATCGAGATCTATGTGGAACTGAAACCGTCGGGAGATGAGGTTCTGACCGGAACTCCAGAAGAACGCCTGTACCGGTTCGTTGGAACGACAATCCCGGAATTCCTGGATCAGACGTTAAATTACGATCAGATCGTGAATAAATCTGTAAACCAGGGGATCGGAGTCAGAGAAAGTGATTGATGGAATGGAACGTATCGTGTATAATCAGATCGTCTGAATGAAACAGGATTTACCACAGACCAGGCAGAGACGCCGGATACACCGGCAGCTGCCTGGTCTGTCGGGCGCATGAGACACCCGAACGTTCCCGGCAGATCGCTGCGCTGTGTGGAAATGGAGAATGGGATCATCCGGACAAAAGATTTATGGAGGTTTATCATGGAATTTTTTGGCAATATCATAAAGGGAGTCATGATCGGGATCGCAAACATCATTCCCGGCGTTTCCGGAGGAACGATGGCGGTTTCCCTTGGCATCTACGATCGGCTGATCGGTGCGGTTTCAGGTCTGTTTAAGGAGTTTAAGAAGAACATCGCATTCCTGATCCCGATCATCATCGGCTGCGGGATCGGGATCGTGGGATTTACCTATGCGATCGAATATCTGCTCGACAAGCACACATTTGTGACATGTATGGCGTTCGTGGGTCTGATCCTCGGCGGACTTCCTGCGATCATTTCCTCCATGAAGTCAAAGATGACTTCCGGTGGGATCGGCGTGTTCGGGATCCTGGCGTTTGTGATCGCCTTCGTGATCTCCGGTGGAATGCCGCTCTTAAAGGAGAGCAAGGACGCTCTGACCGTGATCGCAGTGACTCCGGTGAATATGGTGATCTTATTTATTCTCGGAGTTGTGGCTTCTGCGACGATGGTGATCCCGGGCGTATCCGGATCCATGATGCTCATGATCTTCGGATATTATTACGCGATCATCAATACGATCAAGACATTCCTCGACAATCTCCGTGCGTTTGATCTCATGGGAATGAAGGATGGGATCCTGCTTCTGGCTCCGTTCGGGATCGGCGTGATCCTCGGGATTTTCCTGATCGCAAAGCTGATCACGTTCCTCTTTGAAAAATACGGGGTTCAGACATTCTGTGCGATCCTGGGACTTGTGATCTCATCCCCGATCGCGATTTTTATCAACACGGGTCTCGTATCGAAGCTTGGTTCCCTGTCCATCTGGGAGATCTTATTCGGGATCGTTCTCATGGGCGCGGGTGCGTTTGTGACGGTGTTTGTGGGAGAAAAATAATAAAAGAAAACCGGCGCTGCTGCTGGGATCCGTGGAAAGGGATTCCTGCAGACATCGCCGGTTTTCTTTCTGTCAGATGGTTTATTCGTGATCTTCGGTCACATTTGCCGTAGTCTCGGCGGATCCGTCTTCGAATTTCTCATCCGGAACCGCTTCGCAGGCGCAGGTATCATTGGATGTTTCGTTTTCGGCTGTCTCAGCTGTTTCAGCAGTATCGACAACGTCGACAGGAGCATCCTCCGGCATCACTTCCGCGATCTTAGCACCGCACTTGCTGCAGAAAGCGGCGGTCTTCTCGATCCTTGCACCGCATTCCGGACAGTGGATAAATCCTTCCAGGGTGGAGAGCTTGTTCTGGAGTTCATCGATCGTCTTTAAGCTTTCACGGATCAGGGCAAATTCTGCGGAGTAAGCTTCCTCGTCGGCTGTGTTTGCGGCTTCGAAGACTTTCTTGCCGATCTGGGCGTACTGGCGGTTCACCGCCTCTTTTTCTCTGGAGATCTGTGTTTTTAACTGAACGGTGTCGGAAACTTCCTTCGTTTTCTGAGCGACCTGTTTTCCGGCCTCCGTGAGACTGCGCTTCATATCTGTAAAAAATGCCATATGCAATAGACTCCTTTCTGAATATGGATCGTGAGCGGCTGTGTGAGAACAGACGCTGGATATTATCTTTATTTTAGTCTTTTTTGTGGGAGAAGTCAATCATTATGCTGGCAGCGTAACGACTTTGGTAGGTTGAAGCGGAAGAGAAAGTGTGCTATGATAATAGTCAGTTTACACATCGGACCACAGTCCGGGGGAAAGAGAGGAACTATTATGGGAGAGAAGAGAAAACCAGCAACGATCTGTATCCAGAGCGGCTGGAAGCCGAAGAACGGGGAACCGAGAGTTCTCCCGATCTATCAGAGCACGACCTTTAAATATGAGACGAGCGAGCAGATGGGGCGTTTGTTCGATCTGGAAGAGGACGGATATTTCTATACAAGACTCGCAAACCCGACGAACGACGCAGTCGCAGAAAAGATCTGCGAGCTGGAAGGCGGTGTCGCTGCGATGCTGACTTCCTCCGGACAGGCTGCAAACTACTACGCAGCCTTCAATATCTGCAACGCAGGTGACCATATCATCAGCGCGGCAACGATCTACGGAGGAACCTCCAACCTGTTTACCGTTACGATGAAAAAACAGGGGATCGACGTGACACTCGTTGATCCGGATGCACCGGAGGAGGAGATCGAGAAGGCGTTCCGCCCGAACACAAAGATGGTATTCGGCGAGACGATCGCAAACCCGGCGCTAGTCGTTCTCGATATCGAGAAGTTTGCCCGCCTTGCGCATAAACACGGCGTACCGCTGATCGTGGACAACACGTTCGCAACTCCGATTAACTGCCGCCCGTTCGAGTGGGGAGCAGATATCGTGACACACTCCACGACAAAATATATGGATGGCCATGCGATGACTGTCGGCGGCTGTATCGTTGACAGCGGGAACTTCGACTGGAATGCCCATGCGGACAAATTCCCGGGACTTACGACACCGGATGAGTCTTACCATGGAATCGTATATACAGAGCGTTTTGGAAAGAAAGCGTACATCACAAAGGCGACAGCCCAGCTGATGCGTGACCTCGGATCGATCCCGTCCCCGATGAATTCCTTCCTCTTAAATGTCGGACTGGAGACTTTACACCTCAGAATGCCGAGACACTGTGAGAATGCACAGAAGGTAGCAGAGTGGCTGCTCGCGAGAGAGGATGTTGCCTGGGTCAACTATCCGGGACTCAAAGACAACAAGTACCATGCGCTCGCGGAGAAATATATGCCGAACGGAAGCTGCGGCGTGATCTCCTTCGGCTTAAAGGGCGGAAGACAGGCAGCAGGCGAATTTATGGACAAACTGAAATTCGTTGCGATCGTTACCCATGTCGCTGACGCGAGAACGTGCATCCTTCATCCGGCGAGCCATACCCACCGCCAGCTGACCGATGAGCAGCTTGTGGAGGCCGGAGTCGATCCGTCCCTGATCCGCTTGAGCGTCGGGATCGAGGATGTGGATGACATTATCGAAGATTTAAGACAGGCACTGGAAGATTAAAAACAGTTTTGCAGATCAGTCGACTGATCGGAGACTGATATGGACGAGATAAGTTGAGGCATAATATATGATGGAAATGGATGAAATGAAGGGAAAGGGAAAACGCGGACTTTTGAGAGTCGTATTCGGACGAACTGCGTTCTTCCTCTTATTTATCGCGCTGCAGCTGGCAGTGCTGTACTGGGTCTATGTGTGGCTGGACAAGCGATACCAGGCATGGGGATATGGTTCCTTTGCTGTGATCAGCGCGATCCTCACGATCCATATCCTGAATGAAAAGCAGAACGCGAGCTTTAAGATGGCCTGGCTGGTCCCGGTCCTCCTGTTCCCGGTATTCGGAACCCTGTTTTATGTGTTTGTCCAGCTCCAGACAGAGACGAAGATCTTTGCGAGACGGATCGAACAGGTGAAAAAGAAGACGGATCATTACCTTGATCAGGACCCGGATGTCTGTAAGAGACTGGAACTCAGGAGCCGGAGCAATTCTAATCTCAGCCATTATATGAAGGAGAGCGGCGGCTATCCTACCTGGGACCGGACGAATTTCAAGTATTTCCCGCTGGGAGATGACTTCTATGAAGATGTTCTCCAGGAGCTTCAGAAGGCGAAGCGCTATATTTTTATCGAGTATTTTATTATCGCAAAAGGAGTTATGTGGGACTCCATCGTGAAGATCCTGGAGCAGAAGGTGAAGGAAGGCGTCGAGGTGCGGATCCTCTACGACGGAATGAACTCCTTCTCAAATCTGCCTCATGACTATCCGAAGGAGCTGGAGGCAAAGGGGATCCACTGCCAGATCTTTAATCCGATCCGCCCGGCGATCTCGACAAGCCAGAATAACCGCGATCACAGAAAGATCCTCGTGATCGATGGCCATACGGCATATACCGGAGGAGTGAATCTTGCGGATGAGTATATCAACCGGAAAGTCCGCTTCGGACACTGGAAGGACAATGCGATCCGCTTAAAGGGCGATGCGGTGAATAATTTTACCGTGATGTTTCTCCAGATGTGGGACGTCTGTGTGAAAAAGCTGGACTCCGATTTCGATTACAGCAGATATCTGGACACCGGCGATTATTTCCACGCCCCGGAGCTCAACATGGACGGCTTTTCCATTCCGTTTTCCGACAGCCCGATCGACGGGGAGCCGGTCGGACACCAGCTCTACCTGGACATCATCTACCAGGCGAGAAAATATGTGTACATCATGACTCCGTATCTGGTTCTGGATGACGATATGATCACGGCGCTCACCTATGCGGCAAAGCGCGGTGTGGATACAGTGATCATCATGCCGCATATCCCGGACAAGAAATCGGCGTTCATGCTGGCACATTCCTACTATACGGAGCTGATTGAGGCCGGTGTAAAGGTATATGAGTATCTTCCGGGCTTTGTCCATTCCAAGACATTCGTCAGTGATGGGGAGAAGGCAGTCGTCGGATCTGTAAACATGGACTTCAGGAGCCAGTACCTGAATTTTGAATGCGGTGTTTATATCTATGAGAATCCGGTCGTGAAGGATATCCGGTATGATTTTGATGAGACATTAAAGAAATGTGTCCGGATGACGAAGGAGAGTGTGGATGCACTTCCGACACTCCATAAATTCTGCGGAAAGGCGATGCGGCTCATTGCACCGCTGATGTAAAAAGAATCAGACGAAAAAATGGAGCAGAGAAGATCTGCTCCATTTTGTTTTCACTTGTTGAAATCCTGTGACGCAAAAGACCCTGTTATTCGTTTCCGCTCTTATCACTGAGCGGATCTGCAGAGGCTGTATTGACGGATGCTTCCGCGCGTTCCCTGAGACTTACTGAGGCATTTTCTTTTTTGTAAGCGGAGATGGCCTCAGCGATCCGTTCTTTAATGTACTGATCCTTTTCTAGTTTTCGTTCCGCTTCGTCCGGATTGTCGAGGATCGGCACAAAGAGAAATCTGCGGACAGCAAAGAGGATCGCGACGGCAATACAGCCGATGAGCGCCTCTTTTATGGCAAGGTGATCGATGACCATCTGTCTTGCGACAGAGAAGAGAAGAACTTCGACGATAGAGTCGATATCATGGCGGCAGAACATCTTCAGAAGCTCGACACCGATGACGAGATCAAAACTTTTCTTCATAAAGTCTGAGAGATCAAAGCCGTTGTCAAGATACAGACTGTACAGGTTTTGCGGGACCGGTATGAACGCGATACAGATCGCGACGATCAGGATCAGGGCACAGGCGATCTCAAGATAAGAGGAGACTTTCATGAGAAAAAGCTGTGCCCGCTGGATCCGTGGGCTGGTGTAATGTTTCATGTGGGGTACCTCCTGGGTGAATTTATCTCAGTCTGATAAGATCCCGGCTGCGTCCGGCCGGTAAAAAGCATCAGACTTATATACAACGTGAAAGCGTTCAGAAGATCCGATTCCATATGCCGGAAAAGTCATGACTTTTGTAACTTTAGACAATATGGACAAATAATTAAGAATATTATACAAAAATTTAGCAATGTTTTCAATTATAAATGTCGCTTGTGCAAGAAAAAATACAGGATCTGTTTTCCGGCTGACGACAGTGCCCGGGGAAGGAGCACCGTGTACAGTCACCGGGTGACGCCATGTTCACAATTTTTTAATAGAAAATTTTTTGCTTTTTGATTACAGATATGTTACACTAATGTTTGTATGTGCATGACAGGGACAATTGTCCCTGCCCACAAAACGCGCTGCTTCGTCTGATCGGAACGTGACAGACGGGGAGCGGAAATCGGAAACAGCATGGAGAGAAACATATGAATGATGATAAAGATACGGTAAACTATATGGATTCAATCAATAAAGCGAGCAGAAAGCGGAGAAGAAAACCGTCTTTCTGGGAACACTACGGGATCCTGGTGATCGGCGCAGCAGTTCTTGCGGTGATCGCTCTGGCGGTATTGTTCGGAGGAAAGGCTGTGACTGCGGTCCGCTCAAAGATGGCGGCAGCACAGGCGGCTTCCGAGTCGGCGGCGGAGAGCGAGAGTGCGGAGGAGTCTTCCCTTGCGGCGGAAGAGGAGAGCCGCGCTGAGATCGAATCAGAGTCTGAGGCGAGAGATGCGAAGATCCAGGAAGTGATCGATTCCTATTCAAATCTCGGGATCGCGAAGGTGACAGGATACCTGAATATCAGAAAAGACCCGGACGGAGCGGCGAATGTCGTCGGAACGCTCTCGGACGGAAGTGCCTGTGAGATTTTAGAGACTCTGGATGGCTGGGTAAAGATCAGCTCCGGGGAAGTTGAGGGATATGCAAGCTCCGAATACATCCTCACCGGGGATGAGGCGAAAGAGGCTGCGAAGGACCTCGTGAAGGAGCGCGCCTATATTACGGCGGATAACCTGAATATCCGTGAGACTCCGTCCACAGACGGACAGATCGTCGGAAAATGCCTGCAGGGAGAGCTTCACGAGATCGTCGGGGAAGAGAATGGCTGGTATAAGATCTCCGGCGGTTACATCTCTGCGGATTATGCGGAGAAACGCTTCTGTATGAATGAGGCGAACAAGCTGGATATGAAAGCGATGGTCTTAAATTTCTATGACCGTCCCGGTGTTTCCAATGTCTCAAACTATCTGAATATCCGTGCTGGTGCCGGGGAAAATGAGAAGATCATCGGAAAACTCCCGAGCTATGCCGGATGCGAGATCCTGGAGGATGCGAACGGCTGGTACAAGATCAGTTCGGGCGGGATCACCGGATATGTAAAGAGCGATTATATCCTCACCGGAGACGAGGCTAAGCAGGCGGCGATGAACCATGCGGAGTTAATGGCGATCGTCCATGCGGACCGACTGAATGCGAGAACGGAGCCGTCCACCGATGCGAAGATCTGGACACAGATCTCTGAGAACGAGCGCTACCATGTCGCAGAACAGCTTGACGGCTGGGTAAAGATCGAATTTGATGAGAGCGGCGAGGGAGACGGAGATGATGAGATCTCGGCGGCCTATGTATCTTCCGAGTTCGTGGAGGTACGGTACGCCCTTTCCGAGGCGATCAAGTTCTCGCCGACGGAGGAGAGCGCGTCCTTAAGGAGCCGGATCGTAAACTACGCGATGAAATTCCTTGGAAATCCGTATGTATGGGGCGGAACGAGCCTCACAAAGGGAGCGGACTGCTCCGGATTTACGATGTCCGTCATGAAGAACTTCGGAATCTCCCTCCCGCATTATTCCGGATCCCAGGCAAAGAGCGGAAAACGGATCAAGTCGAGCGAGATGCGTCCGGGTGATCTGGTATTCTACGGAAACAGCCGTGGAAAGATCAATCATGTTGCAATGTATATCGGAAACGGGCAGGTCATCAATGCGGCGAGCCGCCGGAGCGGGATCAAGATCTCGACCTGGAATTACCGCACACCGATCTGTATCGTGGATGTGATCGGAAACCGTTCTTAAAACGGAGAATGACTCAAAACAGAATATGATTTCCTGAAATGGAATGGATAGGAAAACTCCTTTCTGTGCATACTGGGGATACCTGGTATGTCGGAAAGGAGTTTTTTGATATGAATGAAAAGGAACAGAAGGAGATAAAGGCGGAGGAGGAACGGATCCGGGAGAACGGTCAGGCGACGCTTGAGGAGAACGGAAAGCGGATCCATCTTTTGTCGATCATCGGGGAGATTGAGGGACATGAGAACCTGTCGGGAAGCACAAAGACGACGAAATATGAACATATCCTGCCGGAGCTCGCCAAGGTGGAGAGCGATGAGACGATTGGCGGTGTCCTGATCCTTGTCAACACGATCGGCGGAGATGTGAGCTGCGGACTGGCACTGGCGGAGATGATCGCCTCCTTAAGCAAGCCGACGGTGTCTCTTGTCATCGGGGACAGCCATTCGATCGGAGTTCCGCTTGCAGTGGCATCGGATTATTCTTTTATTGTGCCGACCGGAACGATGCTGGTGCATCCGGTGCGCATGAGCGGGATGGTGATCGGAACGGCACAGACGTATGAATATTTTGAGATGATCGAGGACCGGATCATAAGTTTTGTGTCGGAGCACAGCCGGATCGACAGGGAAAGACTGAAAAAGCTCATGCACAATACAAAAATGCTGACAAAGGATCTCGGGACCGTACTTGTCGGAAAAGAGGCGGTGGAGTGCGGCCTTATCGACGGGGAAGGCGGGATCCGGGACGCGATCGGGAAATTAAACAGGATGATGGAAGAGACTGTTACTTTTCGCAGGTAGAATTTTCGAAACCGAAAATATGTTCGATTTGTGATTTCTTACGGTTGCATTTTGAAAATTTTTTTTGTATACTATACTCCGGGGTACTTGCCCTGTAAAATAAAAGGGGGAAAAGCACTTGGCTGGAACCAGGAAACAAAAAGAAACGACAAAACAATCACAGGCGTCCGCGAGAACGAGATCAGCATCAACAGCGAAGACAACAGGAAGATCCGCACAGGCGTCTAAAAATAAGACAGCAAAAAATCAGACAAGATCCACGGCAAAGAAGAGAGAGCCGGAACCGGAGTACGAGGAGGACACCGGATTTTTACAATCCGAAGCGGTGATCCTCGGAACATTTGCGGTATGTGTGCTGTTATTTTTGAGCAACTTCCATATCTGCGGATTCCTCGGAAATTTCTTCAGCCAGATCATGCTGGGTGTATTTGGCTGTATCGGCTATCTTGCACCGCTCCTGCTTTTCGCAGAGCTGTTATTTTACGCCTCAAATAAGGGAAATATCCGCGCGGTCTACAAGATGATCGCGGTGGAGGTCCTGCTGATCGTGCTCTGCGGACTTGCACAGCTGATCTTTGGAGGCGGATACCAGGAAGGGCAGACGATCCTCGATATCTACCAGTCTGCCGGCGCGAGCGGGCTCGGCGGCGGTGTGATCGGCGGCGTCCTCGTCATGATCCTTCACACAGCGGTCGGAACGATCGGAGCCTATGTGGTCCTCATCGTGTTCATGATCATCTCCCTGGTATGCATCACGGAGAGATCGTTCGTGTCCGCGGTGAAGAGCGGAAGCGGAAAAGCCTACCAGTACGCGAAGGAAGATTACAGCAGAAGAAAAGAGATCCATGAGGAGCGCCAGGCTGAAAAGCGCAGACTCCGGGAAGAACAGCGCGTCCAGGGTGTAAACCTTGCGGCGACGGATTTCTCGAAAAATCCGGATTTCGGCGGGATCGCCGGCGGATATATGGGGGTTGTGGATGCCGAGGCGGTTTCTGAGACGGACGTGACGGAGGAGAAACAAGCAGCCTCCGGTACATATCATGAGGAAAAACAGGGTCAAAGATCAGAGGCGAAGCAGATGCAGCCGGATCCGGCCGATATCTTCAAAGGAAAGATCACGATGGGCGGATGTCCTCTTGAGGAGGCGGATGTCTCCCGGGAAGAGAGAACGGCGGAAGAGACTGCAAAGAATACAGAACGAGTTCCGTTTGCGGAAGCTCCGGCATCGGCCGGAACCCGTGAGGACGAGGACGTGTTTATCCGTCATGGGGAGAATGCCTTTGATGATCCGGATCTTTTCCCGGACGAGAAGAAGGGAGAGACGGAAGCCTGGGAGAGAAAACCGAAGGTGTCTGTCTTATCCAACATTCCGGATATCCCTGTCGGGGAGTCTGGGGAGGACGGTGAGATCCTCGCCGCGATGAGAAGAGACGCAGAGAGGAAAGCAAAGATCTTCCGCTCAGAGACCCCGGAGCAGAATGAGAGCGCAGAGAACCGGGAACCTTCAGAGATGCCGGAGACGGTATCCGCAGAGGGCGGACAGGAAATAAAAACGGAGACAGGAGCAAAGAGCGGGGAAATGACCGCCGCAGCTGCTGAAAGCGAACCTGTATCCGTATCCGAAACCGCGGAAACTCCGAAAACGACCCGGATTTCAGAAGAAAAGTCCGTGATGGATCTGACAGATGATGAACTTCTCGACACGGAGCCGTATGTGGAAAATGACGATTACTGGATCCAGGCGGCTGCGGAGCCGGGAAGCCGCGCTTACAGAGCGGCGCATCCGGAGAGTGCGGAGCACGATGATCCTGTGACAGAGTTCCATGACGACAGCGAAACGGACGAATGGGCTGAGGAAACCAGTCCGTCAAAAGTACAGGAGATCCCGGAGCCCGGACCAGGACCGGCGGATCCGATCGTGGAACCGGCGCCGGCTGCATCCGGACAGTCAGACATGGAACAGCCGACGTACCAGGAAGAGCGTTCACCGGACCGTCCGGCAGCCCGCGAATCTGCAGACGACAGGCGCAGGGTCGTGACCGCTTCCGGCAAGGTGATCGAAACGGATACAGAAGAGATCATAAAGAAAAAAGCGGAAGCGAGAAAGTGGGAAGCTGCCGAGAGAGAAGAGGCAGGAAACGAAGTCTTAAAGGAGATCAAACAGACGGAGGAAAAACCGAAGAAACCGTATGTGATCCCTCCGCTTGATCTCTTAAAGAAAGGTGTTCCTGTGACGGGACAGTCGGGGCAGGAATTTAAGGATACCGCGATCAAACTTCAGCAGACACTCCGGAACTTCGGCGTTGGGGTCACTGTGACGAATATCAGCTGCGGCCCGACGGTCACCCGGTATGAGCTTCACCCGGAACAGGGCGTGAAGGTGAGCAGGATCCTGTCTTTAGCGGACGATATCAAGCTGAATCTCGCGGCGGCGGATATCCGTATCGAGGCGCCGATCCCCGGAAAAGCGGCCGTCGGGATCGAGGTCCCGAACAAGGTCAACAGCATCGTATATCTGCGTGATCTTCTGGAAAGTCCGGAATTTAAAAACCATAAGTCAACGCTGGCGTTCGCCGTCGGAAAGGATATCGGCGGCCAGGTCATCGTTGCGGATCTCGCGAAGATGCCGCATCTTCTAATCGCAGGACAGACAGGTTCCGGTAAATCCGTGGGGATCAATACAATGATCATGAGCCTCATCTACCGGTCGTCACCGGATGACGTAAAACTCATCATGATCGACCCGAAGGTGGTGGAACTTTCTGTATATAACGGGATCCCGCATCTTCTGATCCCGGTCGTGACCGACCCGAAAAAGGCGGCCGGCGCGCTCAACTGGGCAGTTGCGGAGATGATGGACCGCTACAACAAATTTGCGGCCTCAAATGTCCGTGATCTGAAGGGATATAACGCGAAGGTTCAGACTCTGGCGGAGAGCGGGGATATCCCTGCTGATCAGATCCCGAAGAAACTGCCGCAGCTCGTCATCATTATCGATGAGCTGGCGGATCTTATGATGGTCGCTTCCAATGAGGTGGAGGACGCGATCTGCCGTCTGGCACAGCTCGCCCGCGCTGCGGGGATCCATCTTGTGATCGCGACCCAGCGTCCGTCCGTCAACGTCATCACAGGCGTGATCAAGGCGAACGTGCCGTCACGAATTGCCTTCTCCGTCGCATCCGGCGTGGATTCGAGAACGATCCTCGATATGAATGGCGCGGAGAAACTGTTAGGAAACGGCGATATGCTGTTTTACCCGTCCGGCTATCCGAAACCGCTCCGTGTTCAGGGCGCTTTCGTCTCGGACGGCGAGGTATCAAATGTAACCGAGTTCTTAAAAGAACAGAACACGGATGCAGGATATAACACGGAAATCGAAAAGAAACTGAGCCAGTCCTCCTTCGGAGGAGGAGCGGGCGGACAGAATGAACGGGACGCGCTCTTTACGGACGCGGGCAAGTTCATTATCGAAAAGGATAAAGCGTCGATCGGTATGCTGCAGAGAATGTTCAAGATCGGCTTTAACCGCGCTGCCCGGATCATGGATCAGCTTGCCGAGGCCGGTGTTGTAGGTGAGGAAGAAGGAACGAAGCCAAGGAAAATCTTAATGTCCATGGAAGAGTTCGAAGAATTCCTGGAAGCAGGATACTAGGAACTGCGGCAGCTGTGTGGATATCAGACGGCTGCCGGACGCGAACTGCGCAGATCCACTGAAAAGTTATGCTACTACAAAAGGAGGATACCGATTATGAAGACCGATATCGAGATTGCACAGGAGACAAAGATGCTCCCGATCACTACCGTTGCATCCCAGTATGGAATCACTGAGGATGACCTGGAACTTTATGGAAAGTACAAGGCAAAGATCTCCAATGAGCTCTGGCAGGAGATCAAAGACAGACCGGACGGAAAACTCGTTCTGGTGACAGCGATCAACCCGACTCCGGCAGGAGAGGGAAAGACGACCACCAGTATCGGACTTGCCCAGGCGATGGCAAAATGCGGAAAGAAAGCAATGCTTGCCCTCCGTGAACCGTCCCTCGGACCGTGCTTTGGGATCAAAGGCGGAGCTGCCGGCGGCGGATATGCCCAGGTTGTTCCGATGGAGGACTTAAACCTTCATTTTACCGGTGATTTCCATGCGATCACAACGGCAAACAACCTTCTGGCTGCTCTCCTGGACAACCACATCCAGCAGGGAAATGCACTTGGGATCGACCCGAGACAGATCCTCTGGAAGAGATGCCTGGACATGAATGACCGTGTGCTCAGAAACATCGTTGTCGGCCTCGGTGCAAAGGCGGACGGCTTTGTCCGTGAAGACCACTTTGTGATCACGGTTGCCTCCGAGATCATGGCGATCCTCTGTCTGGCGACGGATATGAAGGACTTAAAGGAACGTCTCGGAAAGATCATCGTAGCATATAATTTCGCGGGAGAACCGGTGACAGCGAAGGACCTCAACGCAGTCGGCTCCATGGCAGCGCTCTTAAAAGACGCTATCAAGCCGAATATGGTCCAGACCCTGGAGCACACAGGCGCCCTTGTACATGGCGGACCGTTCGCGAACATCGCCCACGGATGCAACAGCGTTATGGCAACAAGAACCGCATTAAAACTTGCTGACGTTGCGATCACGGAGGCAGGATTCGGCGCGGATCTCGGAGCTGAGAAGTTCTTCGATATCAAATGCCGCAAGGCCGGCATCCATCCGGACGCAGTCGTTCTCGTTGCGACCGTGCGCGCGTTAAAGTATAATGGCGGTGTTCCGAAGGACCAGCTCTCCGAGGAGAACCTTGACGCGTTAAAGAAGGGAATCGTAAACCTGGAGAAACATATCGAGAATATCCAGAAATACCACGTTCCGGTCGTAGTTACCTTGAACTCCTTCCTCACAGACACCGAGGCGGAGTACGAGTTTATCCGGAATTTCTGCGAGGAGAGAGGATGTGAGTTCGCTCTGTCCGAAGTATGGGCAAAAGGCGGCGACGGCGGTATCGAGCTCGCAAAGAAGGTATTAAATACTCTGGAGACAAAGAAGAGCGATTTCGCTCCGTTATATCCGGATGAGATGGGAATCTCCGACAAAATCGAGACGATCGCGAAGGAGATCTACGGAGCCGGAAGCGTAAGCTATTCCCCGGCGGCGAAGAAGGCAATCGCAAAGATCACAGAGATGGGATTCGGCGATCTTCCGGTCTGCATGGCGAAGACCCAGTATTCCTTATCTGACGACCAGAAGAAGCTGGGACGTCCGGAGGGATTTGATCTGACTGTGCGCGACGTCTATGTGTGCGCGGGTGCCGGCTTTGTGGTTGCGCTCACAGGTGCGATCATGACAATGCCGGGACTTCCGAAAAAACCGGCGGCGGACAATATCGACGTGGATGAGAACGGAAAGATCACAGGACTGTTCTAAATTATAAAAGTGAAAGAAAACTTGCAGGCGGGCGCTTTTTGTTCCCGCCTGTGCGGGTTATGGGAAAGGATGACGACAGTGGTAATTGGAGATTGGTTAAAACGCATGAAATATGTTCTGGTTTCCGGCAGTCTGGATCAGAACGTGGATGAAGTGATCTATGATTCAAGAAAGGCGAGACCGGATTCTGTGTTCGTGTGCATTCAGGGCAGCACCAGGGATTCCCACGAGTTTATCCCGGATGTGTTAAAGGCGGGCTGCAAGGTCCTCGTGATAGAAAAAGAAGTGGAAGTCCCGGCAGATGTGACGGTGATCCGGGTAGAAAACGGAAGACTTGCACTGGCGGAACTCTCCGCGGCGAGATTCGGCTATCCGGCGGAGAAGCTGATCACGATCGGGATCACCGGGACAAAGGGAAAGACCACGACGAGCTACATGATCAAGGCGGTCCTGGAAGCCGCCGGAAAGAAGACCGGGCTTATCGGAACGAACGGAGCTGTCATCGGGGATGAGAAATTCCCGACCTCCAATACGACTCCGGAATCCTATGTGGTGCAGGAGTATTTCCACAAGATGGTGGAGGCCGGCTGCGAGTGCTGCGTGATGGAGGTTTCCTCCCAGGCACTGATGCTGCACAGAGTCGGCGGGATCATGTTTGATTACGGCCTGTTCACAAATATTTCCCCGGACCATATCGGGCCGAAGGAGCATAAGAGCTTCGAGGAATATCTTTTCTATAAATCAAGACTTCTGACTGTTTGCAAAACAGGTGTCGTGAACCGTCTGACCGACCACTATGAGGAGATCACCCGTGATGCATCCTGCAGACTGGTGACATACGCGCTGGGCGGGAATGCAGATTTTACAGGTGATGACATTCACTATGCGTCAGACCATGATTTCGTGGGGATCGAATTCTCCGTCCACGGACCGCTCAACGGCAGAGTCCGTGTGGGAATGCCGGGAAAATTCAATGCGGACAACGCTCTTGCGGCTCTCGCAGTGTGCTCTCTTGCGCTCTCCGGCGGAAGCGGAAACCTGGATGAAAAAACGCAGAAAGCAGTCCTTACTTCCCTTGAAAATGTCCGCGTGGACGGCCGCATGGAGATCGCCTATGTGTCAAAAACGTGCAGCGTGATCGTCGATTACGCGCACAATGCGGTCAGCATGGAAAGCCTGCTCTCGACACTCCGGGATTATCATCCGAAGCGTCTCGTCTGCGTCTTCGGCTGCGGCGGAAACCGTGCGAGGGACCGCAGATATTCCATGGGCGAGATCGGCGGAAAGATGGCGGATCTCTGCATCATCACAGCCGACAACCCGCGGTTTGAGAAGAATGAGGACATTATCAAAGATATCGAAGTTGGTCTTGCAAAGACGGACGGAAAGTATATCGTGATCCCGGACAGACGGGAAGCGATCTTTTACGCGATCCACAACGCTGAGGAAGGCGACATGATCGCGATCATCGGAAAAGGCCATGAAGACTACCAGGAGATCGAGGGAGTAAAGCACCATTTCCTTGACCGGGAAGTTGTGGAAGAGGCAGTAAAGGAGATTGGAAAGTAATGGAGAACGTAAGTGTTCAGGATATCGTTCGTGCCACCGGGGGCGTGCTGCTCTCCGGAAACAGCGATGCCCTGTTAAATAAGATCCGTCTGGATTCCAGACAGGTGGAGGCGGGAGACCTCTTTGTGCCGATCATCGGTGAGAAGGTCGATGCGCACCGTTTTTTACCGCAGGTGGCTGAAAACGGCGCCGGCGCTGTCCTCACGAGTGAACAGAACGCGAAGACAGAGGAGATGGAAAAGACTTCTTGCGCATGGATCGCTGTGGATGACACGAAGAAAGCGCTCCAGGCAGTGGGACGTTATCTCAGAAAGCGCCTGACATTGCCGATCGTCGGCGTTACAGGAAGTGTCGGAAAGACTACGACGAGAGAGATGATCGCAGCGGCCCTCTCTGCCCGTTACCATGTATACAAGACTCCGGGAAACAGCAACAGCCAGGTCGGCGTCCCGATCACTGTGTCCGAGATCACAAAGGCGGATGAAGTCGGTGTCCTGGAGCTTGGAATGAGCGAGCCGGGCGAGCTCACCGTGATCGCGCAGATCGCAAAGCCGGATATCGCAGTGATCACAAATATCGGGATCACCCACATCGAGCAGCTTGGATCGCGCGAGAATATCTATAAAGAAAAGATGACGATCCAGGACGGACTTTCCGACGGCGGCGTTCTCGTCTTAAACGGCGATGACGATATGCTGCAGAAGACAAAAGGAAAGGACGGCGTGAAGACCGTCTACTACGGAACCGGTGAAAACTGTGATTACCGCGCGGTGGATCTCGTCCTCACGGACGGAAAAGCTGAATTTACGGCGCTCCACGGCGGAAAGACACAGAAGATCCGCCTGAATGTCATGGGCATGCACAATGTGATGAATGCCATGGCGGCCATCGCGGTCTGCTGTGAGCGCGGCATGACGATGGCGGAGGCAGCGGAGGGACTTTTAACGTTCCACGGCTTCAAACACCGCCAGCAGGTCTATGCGGACGGACGCTTCACGGTGATGGACGATTCCTATAATGCAAGCCCGGCATCCATGAAAGCGGCGCTCGATGTATTTAAGGGACTCACCGGAAAGCGCCACATCGCTGTCCTTGCGGATATGAAGGAGCTCGGAGAAAATTATCTGGCCTACCACAGGGAGGTCGGTGAATACGCGGCAAATTCCGGGGTGGATCTCGTTGTGACACTCGGAGAGGCGAGCAAGTGTCTTGCGGAAGGCGTCCGTGCGGTGAAGGAGATCCCGGTCGTGGAGTTTTTAGACCGCGACGAGATGGTGAAGTATCTGGAGCAGGAAGTAAAAGACGGAGACTGTATCCTCTTTAAAGGATCCAACTCCATGGGACTTTCCGCTGTCGCGGACAAATTTGCGGAACTGGCAGAGAAGTAACATAAAAACTGCTATAAAGCTTCTCAAAGAAAGGAGGGACCCGGATTGGAACAGTACGCGGACATTATCATTGATCTTTCTGTAAAAAATGTGGACCGGATCTTCCAGTACCGGATCCCGGCCCATCTGAGAGAAGCTGTAAAACCGGGGGTACAGGTAAATGTCCCGTTCGGAAAGGGTGACACGGTGCGGAAGGGCATCGTCGTCGGGCTCTCGACGGAGACGGACTACGACCCGGAAAAGATGAAAGAGCTCATGTCGGTGGAGGAAGGTGCGGTCCCGATCCGTACCCAGATGATCTGTCTGGCGTTCTGGATGAAGGACCGCTATGCGACCACGATGAACCAGGCGTTAAAGACGGTCCTCCCCGTGAAGGTGAAAGTGACGCCCAGGGAGGAGCGGGTGATCGTCTCCTTAAAACCCCGGGAGGAGATCGAGACGCTGCTCATAGAAGCGGAAAAGAAGAAATTCCGGGCAAGAGTCCGGCTTTACCGGGCGCTCCTGGAAAACGATGAACTGCCGTTAAAGCTCACATCGGAGAAACTCGGCGTCACATCCGCTACATTAAAACCGCTGGTGGAAAAAGAGATCGTCGAATTAAAAGCGGCGCCGAAGGAACCGGGACACCTGGGAAGCTTTTCATCCGCGCGGAATATTTCCCTGAATGAGGAACAGAGACGGGCGGCAGAGACTGTGATCCGGGACTATGATTCCGGACTGAGAAATACCTATCTGCTCTACGGGATCACGGGAAGCGGAAAGACGGAAGTCTATATGGAACTCATCGATCATGTCCTGCGGGAGGGCAGACAGGCGATCGTTCTGATCCCGGAGATCTCCCTGACTTACCAGACCGTGATGCGCTTTTACCGGAGATTCGGAAACCGGGTCGGGATCATGAATTCCAGGCTTTCGGCCGGTGAGCGCTATGAACAGTCGGAACGGGCGGCAAACGGGGAGATCGACATCATGATCGGTCCTCGTTCCGCTCTTTTTACACCGTTCCCGGATCTCGGCCTCATCATCATCGATGAGGAACATGAAGGCGCATATAAGAGTGAGACGGCGCCGAGGTACGATGCGAGAGAGGTGGCGCGCGTCCGGGCAGATATGAGCGGGGCGGTCCTTGTTCTCGGATCTGCGACTCCGTCCGTGGAGAGCTACTACCGGGCGGAACGGGGGGAGTACCGGCTTCTGACACTCACAAAGAGAGCGAAGGAGAACAGCCGCCTGGCGGGAGTCCACATCGTGGATCTCAGGGAAGAACTCGCAGAGGGAAACCGCTCGATCTTCAGCCGGAAGTTAAAGAAACTGATCGAAGACCGGCTGGAGAAAAAACAGCAGGTGATGCTGTTCATGAACCGGCGAGGATATGCGGGCTTTGTGTCCTGCCGTTCCTGCGGAAAAGCGATGAAATGCCCGCACTGTGACGTGAGTCTTACCTACCACAGAAATGGCCGGTTAAAGTGTCACTACTGCGGATTTGAACGCCCGCTCCCGGATCGATGCCCGTCCTGCGGATCCCCGTTTATCGCGCCGTTCGGGACCGGGACTCAGAAGCTGGAAGAGTTCACAAAGCGGGAGTTCCCGACTGCCCGCGTGCTTCGGATGGACGCGGACACGACTGCAAAAAAAGGGGCTCATGAGGAGATCCTCGCCACCTTCGCGGAGGGGGGCGCGGACATCCTGATCGGGACCCAGATGATCGTAAAGGGACACGATTTCGAAAATGTGACGCTTGTGGGTGTCATGGCGGCGGACCTCTCCCTCTATGCGCCTGATTTTAAGAGCGCGGAGCGGACCTTTGAACTCCTGACCCAGGCGTCTGGCCGTGCGGGCCGCGGGGATCTTTCGGGGGATGTGGTGATCCAGACCTACGCGCCTGACCACTATGCGGTCTCCTCGGCAGCCGAACAGGATTATCTGCAGTTCTACCGGCAGGAACTTCTCTACCGGAAGATGATGGGATATCCGCCGCTCGTGGGACTCCTGACGATCGGTCTTTCTTCAAAGAGGGAGGCAGATGTTGTCCGGGCGTCGGAGGACTTAAAACGCGTTATCCTGCGGGAATACGCTCTGGACGGGCTGAAAGTCATCGGCCCTGTGGAGGATTCCCCGTATAAACTTAATGATAATTACAGAAAAATTTTATATATGAAACATGAAAGTTATGATATACTATTAAAAATCAGAAATTCTGCCCGGAAACGGGAGACCATCCCGGATCTCTTCCGGAATGTGTTTGTGCAGTACGATCTGACGTGACATCATGTTTCGGCAAAAACAATGCGGGAGCCTTTCTGGCCCCGGTATCATAAATATGAGAGGAAATAAGATAAAATGGCAATCAGACAGATTAGAACCATCGGAGATGAGATCCTTACAAAACCGTGCAAACCGGTAAAAGAAATGAATGAGAGAACGATCGAACTCATTGAGGATATGTTTGAGACAATGTACGAGAGCAACGGCTGCGGTCTTGCGGCTCCGCAGGTAGGTGTTCGCAAGCGCATCGTGGTCATCGATGTGGATGACGGAAACCAGTATGTACTGATCAACCCGGAGATCCTTGAGACGAGCGGCAGCCAGACAGGACAGGAAGGTTGCTTAAGCGTTCCGGGAAAATGCGGACAGGTGACCCGCGCGGAGCATGTAAAGGCAAAAGCGCTCAATGAAAATATGGAGGAATACGAGATCGAGGCGGACGGACTTCTTGCCAGATGCATTCTCCATGAGTGCGACCACCTGGACGGAAAACTTTATGTGGACCTTGTAGAGGGCGAACTTCAGGACACAGTCGGAGAGGAAGAGGAATAATATGCGTATCGTATTTATGGGAACGCCGGACTTCGCAGTTCCGACGCTGACCGCTCTTGTGGAGGGCGGACATGAAGTGATCGCTGCGGTGACGCAGCCGGATAAACCGAAAGGACGCGGAAAATCCGTTCTTATGACGCCTGTAAAGGAAAAAGCGATCGAGTATCAGATCCCGGTATACCAGCCGGTGAAAGTGCGGGATCCGGAATTTGTGGATCTCTTAAAAGTGATGGCACCGGACGCGATCGTCGTTGTTGCCTTCGGACAGATCCTGCCGAAAGTGATCCTGGATCTGCCGAAATACGGCTGTGTGAATGTTCATGCGTCCCTGCTCCCGAAATACCGCGGAGCTGCCCCGATCCAGTGGGCAGTCATCGACGGCGAGAAGGAGAGCGGTGTGACCACGATGATGATGGATGTGGGACTCGACACCGGAGATATGCTCGAGCAGAAAGCGATCCCGCTTGATGAAAAAGAGACGGGCGGAAGCCTGTTTGACAAGCTCTCTGCCCTTGGCGGATCAATGATCTTATCGACGTTAAAAGGACTCGAGGACGGAACGATCACGAGAACTCCCCAGGGAGAATCGGAGACTTCCTATGCGAAGATGCTCACGAAAGAGATGGGACATATCGACTGGACAAAGGATGCGGCGTCCATCGAACGCCTTGTCCGCGGCTTGAATCCGTGGCCGAGTGCCTATACTTCCTACGCAGGAAAAACCATGAAGATCTGGGCAGCGGATGTGGCTGACCTTCCGGGCGAGAGGACTCCGGGAAAGATCCATGTGACAAAAAATCAGCTCTTTGTGGAGACCGGTGACGGCGTCCTTGATGTAAAAGAGCTTCAGCTTGAGGGAAAGAAGCGGATGGATACGGCTTCCTTCCTGCGCGGCTTCCAGATGGAAGACGGAAGTTTCTGCGAATAAGGCCTGTGGCAGGATCACACTGCAGCGCTCAGGCAGAAAAGTGACTGTGAAGTCAACACGGGAACGGCAGAAACGACATCGAAAGGAGAGATGTTTATGTACGGAATGTATGGTTACGGTTATGGATACGGGTTTGACCCGACGATCATCCTTGTACTGATCGGAGTTGCCCTCTCACTCTGGGCGCAGGGACGTGTGAATTCCACGTTCTCCAGATACTCGAGAGTCCGCAGCATGACCGGGATGACGGGTGCTGAGGCGGCGAGACGCCTTCTGAATGCCCAGGGAATCTATGATGTGACGGTCCAGCCGATCGCAGGAGAGCTGACGGACCACTATGATCCGCGGACGAAGACCGTAAATCTGTCCCAGTCCGTATACGGGGCAACTTCCGTCGCAGCGATCGGTGTCGCTGCCCACGAGTGCGGACACGCGATGCAGGACAATGAAGGATACGCTCCGCTGCGCTTCCGGAGCGCTCTGGTCCCGGCGGCAAACTTCGGCTCTAAACTTTCCTGGCCGCTGATCCTTTTAGGACTTGTGTTCGGCGGACTTGGCTCCCCGCTCGTTGAGATCGGGATCCTGATGTTCTCCCTTGCGGTGCTGTTCCAGCTCGTGACGCTTCCGGTGGAGTACAATGCGTCCGCCAGAGCAGTGAGACTCCTGGATTCCCAGGGGATCCTTGCGGGCGAGGAAGTAAGCGGAACGAGAAAAGTTCTGAATGCGGCAGCCCTCACTTACGTGGCAGCGGCGGCGACCTCGATCCTGCAGCTTCTTCGTCTCATTATTCTCTTTGGAGGAAGAAACAGACGTGACAACTAATACGACAAATATCCGGGAGGTCGTCCTTGACGTCCTCCTGGAAGTCCTTGAAAACCACAATTTAAGCCACCTCGTCTTAAAACAGGCGCTGGAAAAGTACCTGTTTCTGGAACGCCAGGACCGCGCATTTATCACAAGATGCGTGGAGGGAACGCTGGAATACAGGATCCAGATCGATGCGGTGATTGACCGCTTCTCAAAGGTAAAGACTGCGAAGATGAAACCGGTGATCCGCGAGATCCTCCGGATGTCGGTCTACCAGATCCTCTATATGGAACGTGTCCCGGATTCCGCTGTCTGCAATGAGGCGGTAAAGCTTGCAAAAAAGAGAAAATTCCAGGGACTTTCCGGCTTTGTAAACGGTGTGCTGAGGACCGTCTCAAGAGAAAAAGAAAATCTGTCCTGGAAGGATGCATCCATCCGGTATTCGATCCCGCAGTGGATGCTGTCCATGTGGGAGGAGATGTTTGGAAAAGAGACCGCGGAGACGATCGCGGCATCGTTCCTGGAGGAACGTCCGCTCACGGTGCGGTTTGACGAGAGTATTGCCCCTGCGGCGGAGACCGTCGAAGAACTGAGAGCCCAGAATATCACGGTGGATCTGTCAGATGTATTCCCTGGGATCGCTTCGATCCGCGGATTTGACTACTTAGACCGAGTCGCCGCGTTCGCGGAGGGAAAGATCACGGTCCAGGATCCGAGCTCCTCTCTGGCAGCCCGGATGGCATCCATCAAGCCGGGAGACTTTGTCCTTGACGTGTGCAGCGCCCCCGGAGGAAAGGCCATGCACGCGGCAGATCTCCTGAGGGGGACCGGAATGGTGGAAGCGCGGGATGTGAGTGAGAGAAAGACGGACCTCATCGAGGAAAATATCATGCGCTGCGGATTTCCCAATATCCGGACAATGGTCTGGGATGCGACGTTCCTGGATCCGTCCATGATCGGACAGGCAGATGTTGTCCTCGCGGATCTTCCGTGCTCCGGGCTCGGGATCATCGGCAAAAAGCCGGATATCAAGGAGCGGATGACGAAAGATGAGATCGTGAAACTGGCTGGACTTCAGAGGGAGATCCTCTCTGTGGTGTCCCAGTATGTGAAACCGGGCGGAACGCTTGTTTACAGCACCTGCACGATCACAAAAGAAGAGAATGCAGAGAACGCGGACTGGATTGAAAAAAATCTGCCGTTTGAGAAAAAAGAGATCCGTGACCTTCTGCCGGAGGCGTTAAAAGCTTCCTGCGAGGAGAACAGGATCCAGCTTTTACCGGGAGTCCATCCGTGCGACGGATTCTTTATCTCGGCATTCAGAAGAAAATAACTGTGCAGATATACCGGACAGTTACAGAAAAAATAACAGAACTGCTGTTTTGGAGAGTGGAGAATGGAAAAGAAAGACCTGAAATCAATGACGTTGGAGGAGCTGACAGAGTTTGTGAAGGAACTCGGCGAAAAGCCGTTCCGTGCGAAACAGCTGTACCAGTGGATGCATGAAAAATTGGCCGCATCCCTGGACGAGTGCACAAACCTGCCGAAAGCGTTTAGGGAAAAACTCGCGGAGAACAGTACATATACGTCTTTACGGACCGTAAAAATGCTGGAATCCGGGATCGACGGGACGAGAAAATATCTGTTTGGTCTCGATGACGGAAACGTGATCGAGAGCGTCCTGATGAAATACCATCACGGAAATTCCGTATGCATCTCATCCCAGGTCGGCTGCCGCATGGGCTGCCGGTTCTGTGCGTCGACTCTGGACGGACTTACGAGAAACTTACGTCCTTCAGAGATGCTGGATCAGATCTACCGGATCCAGAGATCCACAGGAGAGCGCGTTTCCAATGTGGTGGTCATGGGAAGCGGAGAGCCGATGGACAATTATGACAACCTGGTCCGCTTCATCCGGCTCCTCTCCGACGAAAACGGCCTGAACATCAGCCAGAGAAACATCACGGTCTCCACCTGCGGGATCGTCCCGAAGATCTTAAAGCTCGCGGATGAAGGTCTTTCGATCACCCTGGCACTTTCTCTTCATGCGCCGGACGATGAGACGAGAAAGACCCTGATGCCGATCGCCAACAGCTACTCCCTGTCGGAGGTGCTTCCGGCATGTAAGGAATATTATAAAAAGACAGGAAGACGCCTGACCTTTGAGTACAGCCTGGTCCAGGGAGTCAACGACAACCTCGATGAGGCAAAGCGCCTGACAGCGCTCTTAAAGGATATGCAGGGTCATGTGAACCTGATCCCGGTCAACCCGATCAAGGAGCGTGACTTTAAACAGTCCAACCGGGACGCGATCGACGCGTTCAAAGGCTACCTTGAAAAACACGGGATCAACGTTACGATCCGCCGGGAGATGGGCCGCGACATCGGCGGCGCCTGCGGGCAGCTTAGAAAGAGTTACCTGAGTGAGGAGGGACTGTCATGATCTCTTACGCGAAGACAGATACCGGAATCGTGAGAAGATCCAATCAGGATTTCCTGTTTGCATCGGATCAGCCGGTGGGACCGCTCCCGAACCTGTTCATCATTGCAGACGGAATGGGCGGACATAAAGCAGGGGATTTCGCATCCCGGTATGTCGTGGAACATATGAAAGAAAATATCGAAAATTCTGACGCTGTGAGTCCGGTGATGGTCCTGAGAAAAGCGCTTGAAAAGACGAATCTCGGCCTTTATGAGGAGTCCATGGAAGATCCGGAGCGGGAAGGAATGGGATCCACCCTGGTGGCGGCCACCATCGAGGACGATATGATGTATGTGGCAAACGTGGGGGACAGCAGACTCTACCTTCTGCGGGACAGCCTGGCCCAGATCACGCGGGATCACTCCCTTGTGGAGGAGATGGTCGCGAGAGGGAAGATGGAGCGGGACAGTGAATCCTACCGGAACCAGAAGAATATCATCACGCGCGCTGTAGGGATCGGAAAGCGTGTGGAGGCGGACTTCTTCGAGGTGCCGCTTCTCGAAAGCGACTGCGTTCTGCTCTGCTCCGACGGACTGACAAACATGGTGGATGACGCAGAGATCAGCCGCGTCTTAAAGACGACGGATACACTGAAAGAGAAGACGGACGCCCTGATCGATGAGGCAAACCGGAACGGAGGAAAGGACAACATTGCGATCGTCCTTGTAGAACCTCAGATAAGTGAGGTGAATGTATGATTCTATATCCTGGAACGATGCTCCAGGATCGGTATGAGATCCTGGAAAAGATCGGATCTGGCGGAATGTCAGATGTGTATAAGGCAAAATGCCATAAGCTGAACCGCCTTGTCGCGATCAAGGTTCTGAAATCGGAGTTTACTTCCGACGCCACTTTTGTCAGCAAATTTAAGATGGAAGCCCAGGCGGCAGCCGGACTTTCCCACCCGAATATTGTCAATATCTACGACGTTGTGGATGAAGGAGACATCCACTTCATCGTTATGGAGCTCGTAGAGGGAATTACTTTAAAGAGCTATATCACGAAAAAAGGTCATCTTGAAGTGAAAGAAGCGATCGGGATCGCGATCCAGGTTGCCTCCGGGATCGAGGCTGCCCACGAGCAGCATATCATCCACCGGGACATCAAACCGCAAAATATGCTGATTTCCATGGACGGCAAGGTGAAGGTCGCGGATTTCGGGATCGCGAGAGCCGTCTCCTCCCAGACCATGAATGCGGCAACGGTAGTGGGATCCGTCCACTACATTTCCCCGGAGCAGGCGCGGGGCGGATACAGCGATGAGCGGAGTGATCTGTATTCTCTCGGTATCACGATGTTCGAGATGGTCACCGGTCATGTCCCGTTTGCGGGAGACAACACCGTGACAGTTGCGCTGGCACATCTGGAAGATCCGATGCCGGATCCGAGAACACTGAATCCGGAGGTTTCCCCGAGTCTTGCCCGCATCATCTTAAAATGTACGGAAAAGAGACCGGAACGCCGCTATCCGAGCGCGGCAGCCGTGATCAGCGACCTGAGAAGAGCGCTCTTAAACGACGATGATCCGAATGTCGGTGTGATCGAGGAGGAAGACCACAGCTCCGATACGATCGTGATCAGCCCGAATGAGCTGAATATGATCAAGACCAGGAGTGGAGAGCGGATCCGGGAGTCAAAGCCGGTGAAGGAGATCCGTGAGCGCAGGGAACGGCGTGATCTGGAAAAACGTTATGAGCAGCCGGAGGGCGCAAAGAAAGACCAGAAAAAGAGCAAAGAGAACGACGAAGCGACCGGGCTGGAAAAGATCCTGACCGGCCTGGGTGTTGCGGCAGCCGTGATCATCGTGGCGGTCGTGATCGTATTTATCCTGAAACTCGGCGGCCTCTTCAGGAGCAGCACGCCGGAAGATCCGACGGAGCAGGTCTCCCAGGAGGCGACCACGGAGGAGGCAAAGACCACAGCGGTATCGGAGACAACGATCAGCCAGAAAGAGGTCTACATGCCGAAGCTTGTGGGACATTCACAGGATGAAGCTGAGAAGATTCTGCAGGGACTCGACCTTTCCATGCAGGTGGAGCAGGAAAATTCCGACGGTGTGGAAAAAGGCATGGTCATTTTCCAGAAAGAGGAACCGGATACCGTGATCCCGCGCTTTTCCAAGGTGACTGTCGTCATCAGCGCCGGATCTGACAAGGTGGATCTCGCGGAACTCGGACTTTCCGGAATGACTCTTGAGACGGCAGTGCGCCTCTTAGAGGGAAAGAACCTGAAAGCAGATGTGCAGGAAGAATCCAGCGAGGATGTCCCGTCCGGAACCATCATCCGCTATGAGCCGGAGGACAAAGTGGCACTCGGAAGTACTGTGACTCTGTATGTGAGCACGGGGCCGGAGGAAGAATTTGTCTCTGTTCCGAATCTCTACGGAAAGACAGACGCGGAGGCATCCGTACTTCTTTCTGCGGCAGGACTTGTGGCGGGCGAGATCTCAAAAGAGTATGACAGTACGATCTCGGCCGGTCATGTCATCAGCCAGGGCGTTGAGGCAGGAACCCAGGTCGCACCCGGAGAGACCGTGGATTATACCGTGAGTCTCGGACCGGAAGCGCCGAAAAAACAGTTTATCGCCTCCCTGGATGCAAGTTATCCTCTTCAGGTCTCCTACGGACCGGGGGCAGCGTCCTCCGAGATCCAGATCCTGATCCGTTTAAAACAGACGGTAAACGGAAAAGTGACCTACACGAAACTTGCAGAGCCGAAGTCCTACAGCGCGGACACGACCTTAAATATCAAGCTTGACAAGATCCGCGGCGCAGACGGCGTGCAGACCGGTGAAGTGGAGATCGTGGATCTCACGAACAATGTCGTTCTGATCTCGTACAACGTAACCTTTGCGGAAGTTGACAGCTGATAAAAGGCGGCAGAGAGCGGATACGAAACCTGACTGCGGAGCATACGGGCAGTCAGGATGAGATATGGGAGAGTGTATGACTGGAAAAATCATTAAGGGGATCGCCGGATTTTACTATGTCCATGACGGCGTTTCCAAAGTATATGAATGCAAGGCAAAGGGCGTATTCCGGAACAGGAAGATCAAACCTCTTGTGGGTGACAATGTGGAATTCGATGTGCTCTCAGAGGAGGAATGCCTCGGAAACATCGTGGAGATCCTCCCAAGAGAGAATTCCCTGATCCGCCCGGCCGTCGCGAACATTGACCAGGCGATGATCGTGTTCGCGGTCGCTGATCCGGAACCGAACTTAAACCTTCTGGACCGGTTCCTTGTCACGATGGAAGCCCAGGATGTGCCGGTGGTGATCTGTTTTAACAAGACGGACCTCGGAAAAGAGGGAGAGGCTGACCGGCTCGCTGAAATCTACCGGAACGCAGGATATGAAGTTCACTTATCCTGCGCTCTTGAGGGAGATGGGATCGAGGCGATCCACGATCTTCTCCGGGGAAAGACGACAGCTCTTGCCGGTCCATCCGGTGTCGGGAAATCGTCCCTGACGAACCGCATCCAGCCGGAGGCGGAGATGGAGACGGGTGCTGTCAGCGAGAAGATCAGGAGAGGACGCCACACAACGAGACATTCCGAGCTGTTTTTCGTCGAGAAGGAAACCTTCGTGATGGATACGCCCGGATTCAGCTCGATCTTTGTTGACGATATGAAGCCGGAGGAATTAAAAGACTATTTCCCGGAGTTTGAAGCCTATGAGCCGGAATGCCGGTTCCTTGGCTGCGTCCATGTAGGAGAGCGGGAATGCGGTGTCAAGGATGCCGTAAAAGCAGGAAAGATCGCAGGATCCCGGTATGACAATTACCGGTTGATCTATGATGAACTTAAGAATAAAAGGAGATATTAAGATCATGTATATTTTAGCGCCATCGATTCTTTCAGCAGATTTTTCAAAACTTGGAGAGGATGTAAAGACTGTTTCCGACGCCGGAGCGCAGTACATCCATCTCGACGTGATGGACGGAGCGTTTGTTCCGAGCATTTCCTTCGGTATGCCGGTGATCTCTTCCCTCAGAAAGACGACAGACCGTGTGTTTGATGTCCACATGATGGTGGAGGAGCCGGGAAGATATGTAAATGATGTGAGAAAGGCCGGCGCGGACCTCATCTGTGTCCACCAGGAAGCCTGTCTTCACCTTGACCGTACGATCAACCAGATCAAGGAGACCGGCGCGAAAGCGGCTGTCGCATTAAACCCGGCGACACCTGTGGAGACTCTCTCCTGCATCTTAAAAGAGGTCGATATGTTCCTCATCATGTCCGTCAATCCGGGATTCGGCGGACAGAAATTTATCCCGTACACCTTAGAGAAGATCAAAAAGCTCCGCACCATGTTAAATGCGGCCGGTCTTACCACGGATATCGAAGTGGACGGCGGCGTCAATGCGGCAAATGTGAGAGATGTTCTCGACGCCGGTGCAAATGTTATCGTTGCCGGTTCTGCGGTATTTAAGAATGATGCGGCAGCGAATACGCGGGAATTTTTAAAGATCTTTGACGAGTATTCTGCAAAATAGAACCGGCAAAGTCTGCGGTCACTGTGGTATCATACGGAATTCCCGCTTCAAGAATTCCCGGATACGAAGAGTAACGAAATCATTTCATCAGCCATGCGTTTCCTGTATGCCATGAAGATCATGGAACAGGAAACGTCATGGCTGGATTTTTATCTCAGTCAGATAAGATCCCACCTGATCGGATCAAAAGGAGTGTGACAACGAAAATGAGTTCAGATATGAAAGAAGCTGCGGACACTTGCCTGATCGTGTCCGGCGGGCCGACAGACCGGGAGTTTGCGGCAAAATTTGTGAAGGAGAGGAAGTACCCGTATGTGATCGCGGTGGACGCAGGACTGGCTGTCTGTGAGGACCTGGGACTTGTCCCGGATCTCGCGGTGGGGGATTTTGACACCTTTGGTCTGGAGCGGATGGAGGAGCTAAGGAAGAAGGAAGGCTGGGCAACGGATGTCCACAAACCGGAAAAGGATGAGACGGACACAGACCTCGCAGTCCGCTCCGCTCTCCGCGCCGGTTTCCGCACAGCCCATGTGCTCGGCGCTACGGGCGGAAGACTGGACCACGAGCTCTCCAACATTCACCTGATGAGAGCTGCGAAAGACGCCGGACTTTTTATGGAGATCTATGATGCAAAGAACCGGATCTTTCTCCTGACGCCGGACGATGAAGAACATTCCGTCTTTCGAAAGACAGACCTCTACGGAAAATACGTCTCCTTTCTGCCGCTCACGGAGAAAGTTCTCGGGATCACGCTGGATGGATTTAAGTATCCGCTCCATAATAAGGATATCTCGATCCTGGAAAACCCGAGTCTCTGCGTCAGCAACGAGGTCCCCGGGGAGTCTGCAAAGATCTCATTCCGTGAGGGGATCCTGATCTGTGTGGAATCCGGAGACTAAGATGCGGGATCAGGAAAACGCTGCAGAATGAAAAAGATGAAAGACTGAGCGCAGGACACAGGCAGAAGGCGGGACCGGAAGAGTGGAATAAGAATCTACTGGACTGCATAAAAAAACCAAAACTGGACATTTTGCACAATCCACATGCGTGTTACTATGGATGACAAGACAGAAGAGACAGCTCCTGCATGACCTGTCGGAATGGCTCCGGAAGCTCATATTCACGAAGAGCGATTCCTGATGCCGGACGGCATACATCTGAAGAGAACTGCCGGATGGACTGTCAGTAACACACGAGGGGAGACTTAATTATGAAAGAAAAGAATGACCAGTTAATGAAAATCGCGCAGGCGGGCCTGATGGCGGCGCTCTGCTATATCGGATATGCGGTGTTCCCGGCGATCTCAGCCAGCGGAAGCAAGATCCACATCGGAAATGCGTTCGTCGTCCTTTCCGCGTACCTCCTCGGAGGTGTCTACGGAGGTCTTTCCGGAGCGGTCGGCTTATCGATCGCTGATATTGTCGGCGGTTACGCGGCATCTGCACCGAGAACCTTTATCACAAAGCTTGTGATCGGCCTGATCGTCGGCTTCGTAGCTCATAAGATCGCGAAGCTTTCCGATGAACATGACCATGCGTATGTGATCCGCTGGTCCGCGATCGCTGCAGTCTGCGGTCTCGGCTTCAACTGCTTCTTCGAGCCGGCGTTAAAGTATGTATGGTACACCTTATTATTCCCGAATGCTGACAAAGCCGCATCCGCGATCAAGGCGCTCCTTGCGATCACAACGTACACGACGATCATCAATGCAGTGATCAATTCCGTGATCGCCGTGATCCTCTACGCAGCGCTCCGCCCGGCTTTAAGAAAAGCGGGGTTGATTGCTGCAGAGAGAGTGTAAAAGATCAGGATTCAGGGAAAATAACTGAAAGATATGAATCAAAGTATTTTCCGCAGAATTTCTATTTGTCTATGTGCTGATGCCCGTGTGAATAGGAATCCCGGGAACGGCAGTGTATAAACGAGGGGGATTGCGGAAACACAGAAAGACTGGAAGAAAAATTATGCAGAAAAAAATTGCTGTGATCAATGATCTTTCCGGGTATGGCCGCTGTTCATTAACAGTGGCTATTCCTGTTTTATCGGTCATGGGCCATCAGTGCTGTCCGGTACCGACAGCGATTCTCTCGAACCACACGGAATTTCCGGTGTATTTCTTCGATGATTACACGGAAAAAATGACAGCCTACACTGACAAGTGGAAGGAACTCGGTCTCTCCTTCGATGCGGTGGCGACAGGATTTCTCGGCTCGGAGGCACAGATCGAGATCGTCATGGACATGATCCGGAAACTGGAGTCGGAGGAGACGTTTGTCGTCGTCGATCCTGTCATGGGAGACCATGGACATGCCTATGAGACCTACACGCCGGAGATGTGCGAGCAGATGAAGGAACTCGTCTGCATGGCGGATATCGTCCTCCCGAACGTGACGGAGTGCTGCATCCTCACGGATACCCCCTACAAAAAGGAAAACTGGACGCGGCGGGAGCTTTTAAATATGGCGATGATGCTTCGGCTCATGGGTGCGAAGTCAGTGGTCATCACGGGAGTCCGCGAAGGCAGCTATTACACGAACGTGGTCCTGGAACGCGGGCAGATGGAAGCAAAATTTATCAGGACAAGATCTTCCGGCGGCGAGCGCCCGGGAACCGGAGATGTTTTCTCCTCCGTTGTGGCGGGTGCGCTCCTAAATGGAAAGTCCCTTCCCGAGGCAGTCGCTCAGGCAGCAGGTTTCGTGAAAGAGTGCATCAAAGTCTCCGATGAGGAGCAGATCCCGCACGCGAACGGCGTCTGCTTTGAGAAGATTCTGGGGAAACTGATAAAAAAGTAAGAGAAATCCCCTTCCTTTTCTCGAAGAAATATGATATATTTTTACCAAAGCGTGTTTTACGCAGAAAAGCTGTCAGATATCGGAGAACGTGTATCAGGAAAACTCCGGGTCCACGGACGGCACCGGATCTGATAAAGCCGGAAGAGAGAAAATTTACGCGGCGTTTCCGCAGATCGACCGGAAATGAGCAGGCCTGATCCTGAAATGTTGGAATTGCTGCAAAAATAAGGAGAAAAGCGATGTTAGATTTAAGATTTGTAAGAGAAAATCCGGAAGTCGTAAAGCAGAACATCCGGAATAAATTCCAGGATGCGAAACTTCCGTTAGTAGACGAAGTGATCGAGCTGGACGAGGAGAACAGAAAAGTAAAGAAAGAGGCTGATGATCTCCGCGCAAACAGAAACAAGATCTCCAAACAGATCGGTGCGTTAATGGGACAGGGAAAGAGAGAAGAAGCAGAAGAGGTAAAGAAACAGGTTACCGCAGCTTCCGATCACCTTGCTGAACTTGAGGAGAAAGAAAAAGACCTCGAGGAGCGCATCAAAAAGATCATGATGACGATCCCGAACATCATCGATCCGTCCGTTCCGATCGGTAAAGATGACAGCGAGAACGTGGAAGTACAGAAATTCGGTGATCCGGTCGTTCCGGATTTCGAGATCCCGTACCACACAGAGATCATGGAGAGATTCAACGGAATCGACCTTGACTCTGCAAGAAGAGTTGCCGGAAACGGTTTCTACTACTTAATGGGCGATATCGCAAGACTTCATTCTGCAGTGATCGCATATGCAAGAGATTTCATGATCGACCGTGGATTCACATACTGCGTACCGCCGTTCATGATCCGCAGCGATGTTGTTACCGGCGTTATGAGCTTCGCAGAGATGGACGCTATGATGTACAAGATCGAGGGCGAGGACCTCTACCTCATCGGTACAAGTGAGCACTCCATGATCGGTAAATTCATCGACCAGATCATCCCGGAGGAGGAACTTCCGAAGACCTTAACAAGCTATTCTCCGTGCTTCCGTAAAGAGAAAGGCGCACACGGCATCGAGGAGCGCGGTGTATATCGTATCCACCAGTTCGAGAAACAGGAGATGATCGTTGTCTGCAAGCCAGAAGAATCCAAGATGTGGTTCGACAAGTTATGGCAGAACACCGTAGACCTGTTCCGTTCCATGGACATCCCGGTTCGTACCTTAGAGTGCTGCTCCGGTGACCTCGCTGACCTGAAGGTAAAATCTGTCGATGTTGAGGCATGGTCCCCGAGACAGAAGAAGTACTTCGAGGTAGGAAGCTGCTCCAACCTTGGCGACGCTCAAGCAAGACGTTTAAGAATCCGTGTAAACGGAGCGGACGGAAAGAAATATTTCGCCCACACCTTAAACAACACGGTTGTAGCTCCGCCGAGAATGCTGATCGCTTTCCTGGAGAACAACTTACAGGCAGATGGTTCCGTAAGAATTCCGGAAGTTTTAAGACCGTATATGGGCGGCAAGTCCGAAATCAAATAAATAAGGAATTTCATAAAGCTGTGGCGAGTCATTTTGTCACAGCTTTTTTCCGTTTTGTAACTGTTCAATACCCTCACGATTGCGGGCAGACATCCATTCCAAACCGGCTTCGCCGATGGGATTTTTGCCTTCAAACCTATGTTATATTACGGTCAGCGCAGCAAGTGCGCAGATCTACGGAACAGTTACTCTGTTTTTTATATTACAAAGGAGATGAGTTTCATGCCGGCAGCATTTGCACATGATCTTTACGGGAGAAAAGTATATATGGAGGCAGATCCGGTCATCAAGCGGATCATAAAGAAAGAGCGGTACTGCTTTCTTCTTGGCGCGCATGGACCGGATGTCCTGTTTTTTTACAAAGCGCTCGGAAAGAACAAGGTGAACCAGAAAGGCGTGAGAATGCACGGGGAACCGGCTGCAAAGCTTTTTGAGCGGGGAAAGATGCTGGTCCATGAAGCGGAGACGCGGGACGAGCGGGATGAGATGATCGCATACCTCATGGGCGTTGCCTGCCATTTCTGTCTGGATAACCGGGTCCATGCCTATGTGAACGCGGAGGAGAAACGGACCGGGATCACCCACGCGGAGATCGAGACGGAGCTGGAGAGACGGCTTCTGGAGCGCGAACACATGCGGCCGCTCCACTCAAACCTCACCTGCCATTTAAAGATTACTGCCCAGACTGTCCGCGCCTCCTCAAGACTTTTCGATGAGGACCCGATCAAGGTCGCAAAGGCCATTATGAGCTTTAGGACCATGAACCGGCTGTTCATCAACTCCAGCGAATGGACGAAGCGGTTCTGCTGCTTCCTGCTTCGCTTTACGGGCTGCTACGGGGTGATCCACGGCATGTTCATGAGAAAACAGCCGACACCGGGATGTGAGTCGATCACAGACCATCTGGAGAGCGAATTCCATGAGGCAGTCCCGGTCGGGGCGGAGCTTCTCAGCGACCTGTTTACATACCTGAGAGGAAAGGGACCGATGCCGGAACTGTTTTACGGAAACTTTAACGGGGAGACACCGGCGTAATTTTTGCAGACACAATGCGGAAAGAAACAAAAACTTGGAGAATAAAGGAGAACCATCATGCGGGGAAAGATCTATGGAATCGGAGTGGGACCGGGTGACCCGGAGCTTATGACATTGAAGGCGGTCCGCCTGATCCGAGAAGCAGATGTGATCGCGATCCCGGGAAAAGACCGGGAGTCCTGCACCGCATATCAGATCGCCAGCGGGGCAGTTCCGGAGATCAAAGATAAGGAGATCATCCCTGTGGTGTTTCCGATGACAAAAAATGAGACTGTGTTAAGGGAGAGCCATGAGGCGGCGGTTCAGAGCTTTACGGCGCTTATGGACCAGGGAAAGACCATCGCGTTTCTGACGCTGGGGGACGTGACGATCTATTCGACCTACGGCTATGTCCATCAGAAACTTTTGAGTCTCGGATATGAGTCGATTCTGGTAAACGGGGTCCCGTCCTTCTGCGCGGCGGCGGCAAAACTCGGGATCTCACTCGGGGAAAAGGCGGAGGCGATCCACATTCTGCCGGGATCCTATCCGGTCGCAGACGGACTGGAGCTCCCGGGAACAAAGATCTTAATGAAGTCAGGAAAAAAGATCGGGGACGTGAAGCGGGAACTCATGGAAAGAGAGCTTCCGGCCTGGATGGTGGAAAACTGCGGAATGGACAGCGAACAGCTTTTTGAGAGCGCTTCTGAGATTGCGGAGGACGCGGGATATTATTCCCTTATTATCGCGAAGGACAGGGAGGAACAGTAGCGCATGGAGACAAAAAAATGGCGGACGATCCGGATCGGAACGCGGAAGAGCAGACTGGCGCTCGTTCAGACAAAGATGGTTGCGGAGGCGATCCAGGCAGTATGTCCGGAGGTCGTGTGCGAGCTGGTGCCGCTGATGACAAAAGGCGATAAGATCTTAAAGACATCCCTCGTGGCGTTCGGCGGAAAAGGCGCGTTTGTCGAGGAGTTTGAGCAGGGACTGTTAAACGGGGAGATCGACCTTGCGGTCCACAGCGCGAAGGACATGCCGATGGATCTGAGCGACGGGCTCTGCATTGGGGCAGTTTTAAAACGGGAAGATCCGAGAGACGTCTTTGTAACGGTAAAAGGCCGGACTTCGGAGCGGATGCCGCGGATCATCGGAACGGGAAGCCCGAGACGCCAGGTTCAGATCATGGAGCGCGGGGACGTGGAGTGCAGACTTCTTCGCGGAAATGTTGATACACGGCTGGAAAAACTATATGCGGGAGAGTATGACGGGATCATTCTTGCTGCTGCTGGTCTCTCCCGCCTCGGACTTCTGGATGATCCGAGATTTTCATTTGAATTCCTGGAACCGGAAACCTTTATCCCGGCGGGCGGGCAGGGGATCATCGCTGTTGAGGCAAAAAAAGGCAGCGAGGTTTTAAAGATCCTTGAAAAACTGAATGACAGAGAGGCGGAGCGCGCCCTGTTTGCGGAGCGGAAGGTCCTGCGTCTTCTTGGGGCAGGCTGTACCGCGGCAGTTGGTGTGTACGCGAAGGAAGAGAATGGAAGCTTCCGGATGGATCTGATGAGGGAAACAAAGAACGGAGTAACCCGCACTCAGGTTTCAGGAGCAGCGGAGGATTCCATGAGACTCGCGGAGCTTCTTGTCAGACAGGGAACCGATGGGGATGTGCCGGCAGGAAAGGCATTTCTCGTCGGAGCAGGTCCGGGAAATGGCGGTCTGATCACTGTAAAGGGGCAGCAGATCTTAAAAGCGGCGGAAGTTCTCGTATATGACCGGCTTGGCTCCGAGGAATTATTGTCTTTAGTGCCGGAATCCTGCGAGCGGATCTATGTCGGGAAAGAGGCGGGTCACCACATCAAAAAACAGTCGGAGATCAACCGGATCCTTGTGGAGAAAGCACTGGAGGGGAAACATGTAGTCCGCTTAAAAGGTGGAGATCCCTTCGTCTTTGGGCGAGGCGGCGAGGAGATCCAGGCACTCACGGAGGCAGGAATCTCCTATGAGGTCGTCCCGGGCGTCACATCCGCGATCGGAGCACTGGAAGCGGCCGGGATCCCGGTCACACACCGGAATATCGCAAGAGATTTCCATGTCTTTACAGGACATATCTCCCATGAGGACGGCGAAGGACTCTACGGGGATTACAGCCTGTATGCGAAACTCCCGGGAACCCTGATCTTTCTGATGGGATTATCCAACCTTGAGGAGATCGTGAAACGTCTCATGGACGGCGGAAAAGACGGGGAGACGCCCGCTGCCGTTGTGACGGACGGAACACTTTCGAGAATGCGTGTAGTGAGGGCATCCTTGAAAGACCTGCCGGAAGCCGTGAGAAAATCGGGACTCACACCGCCGGGGATCATCGCGGTCGGTGAGGTCTGCGCATTCCACTTTACATCCATGGTCCCGGGCGCGCTCACCGGAATTACAGTCGGAGTCACCGGAACGGAAGCCGTCGGAGGACGGATCATGGACCGGCTGGCAGTCGAAGGGGCGAAGACGATCCGCGCCGGGGAGTCGGTCGTAGTGAGAGAACCGATGGATCGCCTGGATCAGGCATTCACGGATCTTGCACAGTACAGCTGGGTGATCTTCACAAGCCGGAATGCGGTGAAGATCTTCTTCGAGCGGATGCATGAAAAGCATGTGGATCTCAGAAAACTCGGCTCCTTAAAGTTTGCCGCTGTCGGGCGCGGGACCGGGGAGTATCTCGCAAATATCGGGATCACGCCGGACTTTATCCCGAAAGAATACACGACGAAGGCGCTGGCAGACGGACTTGCGGCGCATCTGAAAGAAGCAGGAGAAATTTCCGGGATTTCCGAGAGTGGAAAACTTCTGATCCCACGGGCAAAACAGGGATCAAAGATCCTCACGGAGCGGCTGGAAGAACAGGGATATCTGTTTGATGACATCCCGATCTATGATGTGCGGGCGGAGCAGACAGATCTTTCGCGGCTGAAACATGCCGACTACATCACATTTGAAAGTGGTTCCGGCGTCCGCGGTTTTTTCGCAGGACGGGAGAAAGATGCGGCAGCTCTGTTTGGGACGGTGCGCCCGGTCTGCATCGGAAAAGTGACAGCGGCGGTCCTCGCGGAGTATGGAGTGACAAATGCCCTGACAGCCTCCGATTACACTGCGGACGGGATCCTGGAGGTGTTGCTGGCGGACCGGAATGAGATCGCGAGATAACAAAAGTTGCGGGGCCTGCAGGGGCAGAGGAAAACAATGGAGACGTTTGTATATAAGGACCATAAAAAGTTAAGATGCGGCTACACAACGGGAACCTGCGCGGCGCTTGCGGCCCAGGGGGCAGTGCGTTTCCTTCTCACTGGTTCCTGGAGAGAAACAGAGGAACTCATGACCCCGAAAGGCATCCCGGTTCGCGTGGCGCTGGAGGAGAAAACTTCCGGGGATGGCTGGGCGGAGTGCGCAGTCCGGAAGGACGCCGGGGATGACTATGATGTGACGAACGGGATCCTCGTGTACGCGCGGGCGGAATTTCCGGATGCAGAGATGGGAGCTGCAGACCATGCAGTCGGCAGTTTCCTTCCGCAGATCGTGATCGACGGCGGCATCGGGATCGGCCGTGTCACAAAGCCGGGACTCGACCAGCCGGTCGGCGCTGCGGCGATCAACTCGGTGCCGAGAAAGATGATCCGGGACGCCGTGGATGCGCTTCTCGAAGAGGCAGGGGAAGTCAGGTCTGTTCTCGTTACGATCAAGATCCCGGCCGGTGTGGAAGCTGCGAAAAAGACCTTCAATCCGGTCCTCGGGATCGAGGGCGGGATCTCGGTGCTCGGAACCAGCGGGATCGTGGAGCCGATGAGCGAGGAAGCACTCGTGGAGACGATCCGGACGCATCTGAATGTTTTAAAGGCGGAAGGGCGCCGCTGGGTCATTGCTGTACCGGGAAATATGGGAGCGGGATTTCTGCAAACATATTTAAAAAGCTGTCCGGGAAAATACAAATCCAAGGATGAGGCTTCAGGAATCTGCGATCAAACGGAACCGTTGGATCGTCAGTCCTCGGACTGTTCCGATCGAAACTCTTCGGTGAATTCTTCCGAACAGGATGAGCAGAAAAAAAGTCTGGAAAAATCACTCGTTACGATGAGCAACTTCGTCGGAAAGACGATCGACATCGCTGCAGAACTCGGCTTTTCCGGGATCGTGATCGCCGGTCATATGGGAAAACTCGTGAAGATCGGAAACGGGATCATGAACACACATTCAAAGGAAGCCGACGGGCGGATGGACACGCTCTTATCCTGCGCGCTTTCCGCGGGCACCGAAGATCTGGAGCTATTAAGAAAGATCCAGGGATCCAACACGACGGACGAAGCGATGGACCACTTAAAACAGGCAGGCATCCTGGAAGATACGATCCGCGTATTTCTAAAACGTGCCGCCTGGCATCTCGCCCACAGATCCCGGGACGAGCTGAAGACGGGAATGATCGTCTTCGGAACAAAAGGGGAGTACCTTGGTGAGACGGATGATGCGGCAGAGATCCTGAAAGAGGCACTGTCGGAGCTGAAAATGCAGTCGTTATGCGAAGAGGAAGATCATCGTAGGTAAGCCCGGTGTGTGGACATGTGATGACAGGGCATGAAGAATGTTAAATATCGATAAAAAATCGGGAGGAAGATGTGCATGATACATTTTGTTGGAGCCGGAAGCGGAGCGCCGGATCTGATCACGGTCCGGGGACAGAGATTCCTTCGGGAAGCGGATGTCGTGATCTATGCGGGATCCCTTGTGAATCCGGAACTGTTGAAAGAGACGAAGCCGGGCTGTGAGATCTTAAACAGCGCCTATATGACGCTCGACGAGGTGATCGATGCCATGGAGAAAGCGGAAGAAGCCGGAAAGATGACCGTGCGTCTCCACACCGGAGACCCGTCGATCTACGGAGCGATCCGGGAACAGATGGACCGTCTTGATAAGAAGAAGATCGCCTACGATGTATGCCCGGGCGTCAGCTCCTTCTGCGGGGCGGCGTCGAGTCTCCATGCGGAGCTCACACTCCCGGGCGTGTCCCAGTCCGTGATCATCACACGGATGGCAGGGCGGACGGATGTCCCGGAAAAAGAAAATTTCCGTTCCCTGGCAGCCCACCATGCGACGATGGCGGTCTTTCTCAGCACGGGTCTGCTCGCGCAGATGGAAAAAGAGCTGGCGGAAGCCGGATATGAGCCGGATACCCCTGCGGCGATCATCTACAAGGCGACATGGCCGGATGAGAAGATCGTCCGCTGCACCGTCTCCACGCTGGCACGGTCTGCAGAGGAAAACGGGATCCGGAAGACGGCGATGATCTTCATCGGTGATGTATTCGGGACAAGAGATCACAATGGTTATGAGGAGTCGAGACTTTATGCGCCGGACTTCTCCACAGAATTCAGAAAGGGGACGGACCAATGAAAAAACTGACTGTCGTCGGCATGGGCCCCGGCGAATATGAATCCATGACGCTCCGCGCCGTGAAAGCATTAAATACCTGTGATGTGATCGTCGGTTACACGGTCTATGTGGAACTCGCAAAGCCATACTTCCCGGAGAAGGAATTTCTGACGACCCCGATGAAGCGGGAGATCGAGCGCTGCGAGATGGCATTTGCGGAGGCGGAAAAAGGACGATCCGTCGCGATGATCTGCAGCGGGGATGCCGGAGTTTACGGAATGGCGGGACCGATCCTGGAGCTGGCAGAAAAATATGCGGATGTGGAACTGGAAGTAATCCCGGGGATCACGGCGGCGCTCTCCGGCGGAGCAGTCCTCGGCGCTCCGCTCATGCATGATTTCGCAGTGATCAGCCTGAGTGATCTTTTAACCCCGTGGGAGACGATCGAAACCCGTCTCGATGCCGCGGCAAAGGCGGATTTTTCCATCTGTCTCTACAACCCGTCGAGCAAAAAACGCGCCGACTATTTAAAACGTGCGTGTGAGATCTTCCTGAGGTATAAATCTTCGGAAACGGTCTGCGGGATCGTGAAAAACATCGGACGGGACGGGGAAATGAAGAAGGTCATGACACTCGCGGAATTAAAAGACTACGAGGCGGACATGTTCACGACTGTGTTTATCGGAAACAGCCGGACCGAAAAGTCTGTTCTTGGCGGACAGGACTGGATGGTCACACCGAGAGGATACCGGATATGAAAATAGAGGAAGAAAAAAAGATCGCAATCTTTGCGGGGACCACGGAAGGACGGCTTCTCGCGGAGAGACTGGCCGGGAGCAAGGTCCGGGCGGATGTTTTCGTCGCGACAGAGTACGGAAAAGAGGAGATCCCGGAGGCACCGAATCTCCATGTCCATGACGGGCGCATCGATGAGAACGGGATGGAAGATCTGTTCCGGGAAAAACGGTACGAGCTGATCCTGGACGCGACGCACCCGTTCGCGAAGGTCGTTACGGCAAATATCCGTGAGGCGGCGAAGAAGACAGATACGCCGTTTTTGCGGATCCTGCGGGACGGAGGCAGGAGCGGAATTCGAGTCCAGACGCTGGAGGAAATCCAGGAAATGGCGGCTGACCGGAAAAATGAGCCGGTATTTGTCGATTCGGTCTGCACGGCAGTCGAATTTCTGAAGATGACCGAAGGACCGGTTTTTGTCACGACCGGAAGTAAGGAATTATCTGCGTTTCTGGAGCTTCCGGACTGGGAGACGAGAGTCTACGCGCGCGTCCTCTCGATGCCGGATGTTGTAAAGACATGTGCGGACATGGGATTCTACGGCATCCATCTGATCGCGATGCAGGGACCGTTTTCGGAAGAGCTGAATGTCGCGATGATGAGATCCGTCCATGCGAAATGGATGGTGACGAAGGAATCAGGGAAAGCCGGCGGCTTCGGGGAGAAAGTCAGCGCAGCGAAGAAAGCCGGAGTTGGACTCGTCGTGATCGGGCGTCCGGCGGAGGATGGGATCTCGCTGGAAGATGGAATCAAATATCTGGAGAAAAATTTTTCACTCGCAGCTTCCGATGGGCATGAAAAAGACGATGCGGACGACAGACCGGAACAGGTAGGAGAAAGCTGCCAAACAGGTTCAGATCTGATAAACACAGATCATATCGCTCCGGAGAAAGCAGATCGGAACCAGCTCGCTCCTGCACAGGAAGACTCCGTCGGATCAACGGTCGGAGAAAACATAAAAAACGAAAAAATTCGCCAGGTTTTCCTCATCGGAACCGGCCCGGGAGATTCATCCTGGCTTACAGGCGAGGCAAAGAAACGTCTTGAGGCGTGTGACCTGATCGTCGGCGCATCCCGCTGTGTTAGACAGCTCGCCGATTTCCACAAGCCGGTCTACGAGGCATATCAGCCGGAAAAGATCGCAGATTATCTGGACAGCCATCCGGAAGCAGGGATCATCTGCGGAGCCATGTCAGGCGATACCGGATTCTACAGTGCGGCGGAGAAGCTCTCCACAGTCCTGGAGAAGCGCGGATCGTATGAAGTCACGATCATTCCGGGGATTTCATCGGTCGGATACTTTTTCGCAAAGATCCGGCGCCCGTGGGATCATGTAACACTCTTCAGCATGCATGGTCAGGAGACAAATTTTGCGTCCGAACTGAAACGCACCGGTCGCGCGTTCGTCCTTGGAGGCGGAACCGATTTCTACGGGAAGATCTGCGGACAACTGGAAGAACTCGGAATGCAGGAGACAAAGCTCTTTATCGGTGAGAACCTCTCTCTGGACGGGGAGCAGGTCCGCTCCGGATCCCTGGAGACATTCAGGGAGCGGAAGGCTCCGCCGCTTGCGGTCCTCTATGCGGAATGGAACGGTCCGCTCCGGCCGATGTCACATGGTCTCTCGGATGAGGAATTTCTTCGCGGCAAAGTCCCGATGACAAAGATGGAAGTCCGCGCGGTTTCCGTATCGAAGCTGGAGCTGACGGAACATTCCGTTCTCTACGATGTCGGGGCCGGAACGGGATCGATCTCCGTGGAGTGCGCGGGACTTTCCGACTCGGTAAAAGTCTTTGCGATCGAGAAGAACCCGGAAGCAGTGGAGCTTCTGGAGCAGAATTTCCGGAAATTTGCACTCACAAATGCAAAAATCATCGCGGGAAATGCCCCGGAGGCATTGAATGACCTTCCTGCTCCGACGCACGTCTTCATCGGCGGGAGCGGCGGAAAGATGGAGGAAGTCATTGCGCTCTGTCTCAAGAAGAATCCTAAGACAAGATTTGTCGTAAACCTCATCACACCGGAATCTCTTGCAGCTGTCCTTGCGGCGGCGAAGACACTTCCGGTAACGGAACCGGAGCTCGTGACCCTGACAGCAGCCAGATCAAAAAAAGCCGGAAACAGCCACCTGATGATGGGACTGAATCCGGTGTGGATCGTGAGCTTTGAAGGGAACAGGGGATGAGAACAGTCAGAATTTTCTGCACCCTATCCCGCCCGGCGTTGCAGTCGTTTCACCATCTGCATAGCCCGCAAAAGCGGAATTGTTTTCCGGCAGACGGTCTTTCCGCTTTTCTGTTCCAGAAATTCGCGGAACGCAGTGACTTCCTTTTCATCGCCGAGCTCTTCTTTCGGGATCATGTATCCCCCGTAAGAATCGCGGAACAGGTAAAAGAATCGCTGATCTTCTCCGAGTTTATCGAAATCAGTATACCTCAGGGAAACTTCTTTTTTACCGGCAGGAAGAACATAAATTTCAATATGATCATCAGAGAATTCATAGCGGGATGACGGAAACGGCATCCCGCTATTTTTGATCTGTTCCGCAAGCCTGTGTGCCGTGTGGTTCGCGGAGCTGTAGGTGCTGGTTGTCAGATAGCAGCCGTAGGCGGCCAGCAGGATGCCCCACCACTGGGTGAAATTCACGATCCCGGCGGCGATGAGCAGAATGCTCAGGATCGTCCGTGTGATCCGGTTGGAGGAGCAGAAGAGATCGTACTGCATCCTGGAGAGTGCTTCAAAGGTTTTTTCGTCGTGCTGCATCTTAATCGTATAGCGAATCATAAGAATTGTCCTCGTATCCTATAGTAGTAGTTTTTATACTGCTTTCAGTATACCTTCCCTGCCTTTTTTTTACAACCGTGAATTGACGGATTTATGCATAAAGAATATGTAAGATGGAAGATACGATAAGAAACTTGCACAAAAATCAAACCCAATCACAAAAAAAATATATAATTTCGACAAAACATCTTGCGGTTTTGTAAAATAAGTGCTAATATTAGGTAAAAGATAAATAAAGACCCGATAGCAGAGAGTTAAGAGATGCGCCGCGGATAGAAAATAGTTTTTTATAACTGTTTATTTGCGTTGGCGCTATTTTTCTGCTCAAAAAAGGGCTTTATGGAAAGGGAGCAGGAACTTGTTAATGTACCGGCCGGGGGCCGGGAGGTTCGAAAAGGAGAAAAGAGAATGAAAAAAGTATTATCAGTAGTACTCGCAGCAACAATGGTGATGAGCCTGGCAGCCTGTGGAGGCGGAAACAGCGCAAAGACAGATACCAAGGCAGCAGACGCAGGATCAGGATCTGAGGCAGCAGCCAGCGCCGATGCGGCAGATGATTTCCAGATCACGATCAAATTTTCCAACGTATTCCAGCCGGCAGAGTGGAACTACAAAGCCAGCGAATATCTGGCAGATCTCGTAAAAGAGAAGACCGAAGGCCATATCATCCTGGAATACTACGGACAGAACCAGCTCGACTGCTACGCAGAGTCTGTAGCACAGGCACATAACGGTGCTGTATGGATGGGCCTTGAGGAGCCGTCCTACTTTGCAGACTATATCGGCGACTACAACGTATTAGTAGGACCGATGCTTTATAAGAACAATGCGGAATACAACGCAGTGATGGATTCCGACATCGTAAAAGACCTGAATGCAAAACTGGCAAGCGACTATAACATCCACGTTCTTGATACCCATTATTCCTTTGGATTCAGAAGTGTATGTACGAATAAGGTTGTTACAAAACCGGCAGATCTGAATGGTCTGATCATGCGTTCCACAGAATCTCCGTTATTCGTAAAGACGATCACCTGCCTCGGTGCAACCCCGTCCGCAATGAGTTTTACGGAGTGCTTATCCGCAATGTCCAGCGGTGTTGTAGATGGTTTCGAAGGTTCCGTCTCCACGCTGAAAGATACAGGTGCTTATGAGTACACCAAGAAAGTTGCAAACACCAACCACTTTATCGCAACCCGCTGGTTGTTCATGGCAGAAGATGTTTACCAGTCCATCCCGGAAAAATGGAGAAATATCCTCGACGAGTGCTGTGTAGAAGCTGGTAAGTGGGAACAGGAAAATGCAGAGAACGACGAAGCTTCCATGATCGAATTCCTGAAGGAAAAAGGCGTTGAGTGGAACGATGTCGACGTAGACGCATTTACAGAGGCATGTGCTCCGGTTTACGACTGGATCGTAGAAGAGTACGGCGCAGACCCAGATCTCCACCAGAAACTGGTTGATTTCCTGAATGACTACCGCGCAAAAAACTAACGGATCATCCATAAAACATATGGAACCGGCGGCTGCTCTTTCCGGGCAGCCGCTGATGAATTAAGATCGTGACTATTATGATGAATGCATGAGGATAGATTATGGAGAAGAAAAAAATTACACTGGGGTCGGTGCTGGTAAATCTGGATGCGATCATTACCTGCGTGACACTGACACTCTGTACCATCGTTGTAAATGTAAACGTCCTTATGCGCTACTTTCTGAAAAGACCGCTTTACTGGTCGGAGGAAGTCGCTACGGGGCTCTTCGTCTGGACTGTCTTTATTGGAAGCGCATATGCGTACCGCAAGCATGCACATCTGGGCGTTGATATCCTGATCAACATTCTTCCGGAGAAGATCAGAAAAGTCGTTAAGGTGCTCATGGATCTCCTGGAGCTCGCAACACTCATCATGCTGACGAGGACAAGTGTCCAGTATGTCATGAACACAATGGATAAACTTACAAATACGCTTCGTGTACCAAGCTGGTATATCTCCAGCGCAGTTCCGATCGGATTTGGTCTTTCCCTGATCTTCTGCATTTATTTTCTGTTGAAAGACCTGATCAGGGTATTTAAAAAGGGAGGAGGAGATGAATAATGGGACTCGAATTAATTGAACTCGTTCCGATCTTTATGGTATTTATTCTCTATTTCCTGGGAATGCCGATCGTGTATGCGCTGTTCGGATCGACCTTTTTCTATTTCACGTTTATCGACACGACGAGTAAGAACTGGCTGATCTTACAGAAGGTCATGACTTCCACACAGTCGTTCTCGATGCTTGCGATCCCGTTCTTCGTCATGGCCGGTTCCGTCATGAACTACGGCGGCATCAGCGACAAGATGATGGATTTCGCGGAGGTCCTGACCGGACACATGAAAGGTGGTCTGGCACAGGTCAATGTTGTGCTCAGCATGTTGATGGGCGGATGCTCCGGTTCTGCGAACGCAGACTGTGCGATGCAGTCCAAGATGCTCGTTCCGGAGATGGAAAAGAGAGGATATTCCAAGGCATTCTCAGCAGCGATCACGGCAGCTTCATCGGCAGCCACTCCGGTTATCCCGCCGGGAGTCAATCTGATCGTGTTTACCCTGATTGCGCAGATCTCCCTTGGCCGTACCTTTGCAGCCGGATATATTCCGGGTATCATGATGGCGATCTCCATGATGATCGTGGTTTCTATCATCGCACATAAGAGAAATTACCCGACGACCCGTGAAAAATTTCCGTCTCTGAAAGAAATCGTAAAACAGGGAATTACCTCCTTCTGGGGACTGTTTTTCCCGTTTGGCATTATTCTCGGAATGCGTTTCGGAATGTTCACACCTTCCGAGGGCGGTGCAGTAGCCGTTCTTTACTGTATCATTATCGGACGGTTCGTCTATAAGAAACTGTCCGTAAAAGAACATCTGATCCCGATCCTGCTTGACAGTATCGCCGGAACCTCCAGCGTTGTCCTGATCATGGTTGCAGCCAATGTATTCGGCTACTATATGACCTGGATCAACCTGCCGAGAGTCGTAGCATCCGCAATGTTAAGTCTGACGACGAACAAATGGCTGTTCCTCTTAGCGTGCAACGTGATCCTTCTGATCATGGGTATGTTCCTGGAAGGCGGTGCAGCGTTAATGATCATCACACCGCTCCTTCTTCCGGTTGCGAGACAGCTTGGAATCAACGATTACCATTTCGGCCTTGTCGCTATTGTAAATATCATGATCGGTGGTATCACACCTCCATTCGGATCCATGATGTTTACGACCTGTGGTATTACGGGCTGCCCGATCAGTGAATTCCTGAAGGAAGTATGGCCGTTCATCCTTTCCCTCCTGATCGTTCTTCTGATCCTGACATTCTGCCCGTTCCTGATCACCTGCGTACCGGATCTCCTTTACGGTGCGGCATAAGAGGATCTGTCACAGAACATATGGACCATCATGGAACCAGATGAAAAATAGATAAAACCGGATAAGATGAGCCTGTGAGAAGAAGAGTAGAAAGGCAGTCGTAGCGATACGGAGGCATTCTGCTCTTTTCTGTTACAGAAAAAACAAAAACTGCACATCCGCTTGTCTTATCCCGGGATTCGGGAGGCGATAGCAATGGCAGTTTGGAAATGGATCGTGGGTACGGCAGCCACCTGGACACTGGCCGGAATCTGGATCCGCCTGTTGTTTTCACTGGCAGTCGGAATGTTTATCGGAATTGACAGAGGATTGAAAAGGCGAGGCGCCGGGATCAAGACGCATGTTCTCGTCTGTCTGGGAGCGACTCTTGTCATGCTGACGAGCGAATATATGTTCCGGACATTCCCGGATGCCAAAGCCGATATGGCAAGACTCGGAGCGCAGGTGATCAGCGGAGTCGGATTTCTCGGAGTCGGAACGATCATGGTGACCGGACGGAATCAGGTGCGCGGCCTGACGACAGCGGCGTGCCTCTGGATCAGTGCATGTGAGGGACTTGCAGCCGGGATCGGCTTTGTCGAAGGAGCAGCATATGGGTTGGTTCTGATCGCTCTGACGCTGAAGCTGCTGACAAAAGTAGATGCAATGATCCATAATCATGCTAAAGTGTTCGATTTTTACCTGGAATTCAATACCAGCAGTGGAGTCGGAACCTTTATGGATACCATGCGTACCAAGGATATCAGGATCGTATCGTTTGACATTGCGAAAAGCAGGCTGAAGGGCGAGGGACCGTCCGCGACGATGTCGATCGAAGTCCAGGATAAAACGCTGAGAAAGACCTTGCTCAGCAATATCCAGGCAATGGAAGAGATAAGATTTGCAGAAGAATTATAGGAAGTATCAATACGATGGAGGATCACAGGATGAATGGGAACAGATACGATGTAGTGATAATCGGAGGAGGCGTGATCGGAAGCAGCATCGCAAGAGCGCTTTCGAAATATCAGTGCCGTACGGTCCTGCTGGAAAAGGAAGAGGATGTCTGCTCCGGCACTTCCAAGGCGAACAGCGCGATCGTTCATGCCGGTTATGACGCAAAAACAGGATCATTAAAAGCAAAGTTAAACGTAAAAGGCAATGCCATGATGGGAGAGCTGTCGAAAGAGCTCGATTTTGATTTCAAGCGCAACTCATCCCTGGTGCTCTGCTTTGCGGAGGAAGACCGCCCGGCATTGCAGGCGCTTTATGAAAGAGGCATGGCAAACGGTGTTCCGGATCTTGAGATCCTGTCCGGAGATGAAGTGCGAAGAAGAGAGCCGAACATCAGTGAGGAAGTTGTTGCTGCCCTCTATGCGCCGACAGGCGGGATCGTATGCCCGTTCAGCCTGACGATCGCACTCGCGGAGAATGCATGTGACAACGGTGTAGAGTTTGTGTTCAACACAAAAGCGGAGAAGATCGAAAAGACTGCGGATGGATACCGGATCGAGACCCCGAACGGCACGTATGAGACAACTTACATAGTCAATGCCGCAGGAGTTTACGCGGATGAGATCCACAACATGGTCTCCGCGAAAAAGCTTCATATCGTTCCGCGCCGCGGCGAATATTGTCTGTTAGATAAAGAAGCAGGCCATCATGTCTCAGCGACCGTATTCCAGCTTCCGGGAAAATACGGAAAAGGGATTCTGGTCAGCCCGACTGTCCACGGAAACCTTCTCGTCGGACCGACAGCGGTCGATCAGGAAGATAAGGACGGAACATATACAACAGCAGAGGGACTTGCGGAAGCCTGTGAAAAAGCGGCAAAGAGTGTAAAGAACATCCCATTCCGTCAGGTGATCACCTCCTTCTCCGGTCTTCGTGCACATGAGGACGGGGACGATTTTATCATCGGGGAAGCGGAAGATGCACCTGGATTTTTTGATGCCGCGGGCATTGAATCTCCGGGACTTTCCTGCGCTCCGGCGATCGGGGAATATTTAGCGGAGATGATCGGGGAAAAGGCGGGATTCGGAAAGAACCCGAACTTTGATCCGGTTCGGAAAGGCATCGTGAAAGCCGCAGATTTAAGCCTGGAAGAGCGCGCGGAACTGATCCGGAAGAATCCGGCATACGGCTCGATCATCTGCCGCTGTGAGAACATCAGCGAGGGCGAAATCATCGATGCTGTGACAAGAACGCTCGGCGCCCGCTCCATGGACGGGATCAAGCGGCGTGTCCGCCAGGGAATGGGACGCTGCCAGGCCGGTTTCTGCACGCCGAGGGCGATGGAGATCCTCTCCCGTGAGGCGGGGATCCCGATCACGGAGATCTGCAAGAACCGCAAAGGCTCAGAAATGATAAAAGGCGAGGAGGCATAACCATGATTCAGCATGACATTGTAATTATCGGCGGCGGTCCTGCAGGACTTGCGGCAGCGGCGGCAGCAAAAAAGAGCGGAGTGGATGACATTCTGATCCTGGAGCGCGACAGTGTGCTGGGCGGCATCTTAAATCAGTGCATTCACAATGGGTTCGGCCTTCATACCTTCAAGGAAGAGCTGACCGGACCGGAATATGCGGCCCGCTACGAGGAAGAAGTAAAGAAACTTGAAATCCCGTACCGCTTAAACAGCATGGTCATGGATATCCATCAGGAAAAAGAGATCATCGTTGTGAGCCGGAGCGAAGGATTGGAGATCATCAAGGCAAAGGCGATCATCCTTGCAATGGGCTGCAGAGAGCGCCCGAGAGGCGCCTTAAATATCCCGGGCTACCGCCCGGCAGGCATCTACACCGCCGGAACGGCACAGCGCCTCATGAACATCGAGGGACATATGGTCGGAAAAGAAGTCGTGATCCTCGGCTCCGGGGATATCGGGCTGATCATGGCGCGCCGTATGACGCTCGAAGGGGCGAAAGTCAAGGTCGTGGCGGAACTGATGCCGTATTCCGGAGGCTTAAAGAGAAATATCGTGCAGTGTCTTGACGATTTCGGAATTCCGTTAAAGCTGAGCCACACCGTTGTCAAAATTGACGGAAAAGAGCGCGTGACCGGGATTACCCTGGCGAAAGTAGGATCGGACAGAAAACCGATCGCCGGGACGGAAGAATATTACAGCTGTGATACACTTCTGTTATCCTGCGGCCTGATCCCGGAAAATGAACTGACGAGAAACATGGGCGTCACCATGAATCCGGTCACATCGGGGCCTATGGTCAATGATCGGCTGGAAACCGGGATCGAGGGTGTGTTTGCCTGCGGAAACGTCCTCCATGTGCATGATCTTGTCGACTATGTTTCAGAGGAAGCGGCACTTGCCGGGCAGAATGCGGCCCGTTATATCATGTCCGGTGAGACGAAAAAAGGTCATACCGTGACGATCAAAGCCGAGAATGGCGTCCGCTATACCGTGCCGCAGTCGATCGACATCGGTGCGATGGCAGACAGACTGACGGTGCGCTTCCGCGTAGCGGATGTATACAAAGGACGCAGCATCTGTGTTTATTATGACGGAACATGTATCAGCCGCCGGAAAAAGAAAGTGCTGGCGCCCGGGGAGATGGAACAGGTATTCCTGACAAAGGAAAGCCTGGAACAGTATCCGGATCTGAGAGAGATAACCATTTGCACGGAGGTGGATGAGTGATGGAAGTAAGAGAACTGACATGTATCGGATGTCCGCTGGGCTGCCAGCTCACTGTGACGATGGGAGAAAACGAGATCAAGGTTGAGGGCAATACATGTCCGCGCGGGGAAGCCTATGCGAAAAAGGAAGTGACCAACCCGACCCGGATCGTGACCTCGACTGTGAGAGTAGAAGGCGGAACGATCGAACGTGTATCCGTCAAGACCGCATCCGACATTCCGAAGGGCAGCATTTTTGAATGTATGAAGGAGATCCATGCCGCAAAAGTAAAAGCACCGGTGCATATCGGAGACGTGATCCTCGCGGACTGTGCCGGAACCGGAGTGGCGGTTGTCGCGGGCAAAAATGTAGAGCAGGCATAAAAGACTAACCGCCGGTGCGGGGGCAACGATGACAGAGGCAGTACAGACAGATCGTATTTGTCTGCTGCCTCCTTTCTGCCTGTAGGGGAGCAGGATTTGCATTCGCGGATCAGATGATGTAAAATAGAGGGAAGAGAATGGGCTGCACCGGTCCTGGAAAACGACAAGGAGAAGAACATGACGAAACGTGAGATTTTGAAGGAAACAGAACTTTTTGTCCTGGATATGGACGGAACCTTTTATCTGGATACCGATGTGATTGACGGAGCGCTGGATTTTCTGGAAGAGGTGAAGAAAGCCGGAAAGCGATATGTCTTTTTTACAAATAATTCATCAAAATCACCGAAAACATATATTGACAAACTTGCAAAAATGGGGTGTTATATTAGCAGAGATCAGATCATCACGTCCGGAGATGTGATGATCCAGTATCTGAAAGAGTATTATCCCGGACAAAAAGTCTACCTTGTGGGAACGCCGGACCTTGAGGCAAATTTCCTTGAAAACGGGATCCATCTGACGAAAGAAATGCCGGACGTGGTAGTGTTCGGCTTTGATATGACATTGACGTATGAGAAGCTGGAACGAGCCTGCACATATATCCGGAACGGCGCAGTATTCCTTGCAACCCATCTGGATATCAACTGTCCGACAAAGGATGGATTTATCCCGGACTGCGGCGCCATGTGCGCGGCGATTTCTCTGTCGACGGGAAAGGAGCCGAAGTACGTCGGAAAACCGTTCCGCGAGACGGTGGACATGGTCCTGGAGCTGACTGGTGCGAATCGTGAGGAAGTTTCCTTTGTCGGAGACCGGATCTATACGGATGTAAAGACCGGCGTGGTAAACGGTGCACACGGGATCCTGGTTCTGACCGGAGAAACAAAGCTGGAAGATGTGCCGAAATCCGACGTCGTTCCGGATGCCATTTTTACAGGGTTAAAAGAGATGGGAGAACTGCTCAGAAAAATGAGGGAGGAAAAGGCTTTCTGAATCTGTAGAAGAAAGCCGGAGGAGAAGAAATGACAATGCTAGAATTATTGGAGGAATCTCCGATCATTGCGGCGGTCAAGAGCCAGGAAGGACTGGAACACAGCCTGAAATCAGAATGTAAGGTCGTATTCGTACTGTTTGGGACGATCTGCGACATCGATGCGATCGTGGCGAAGATCAAAGCTGCCGGAAAGATCGCGATCGTCCATGTAGATATGATCCAAGGACTCAGCACAAAAAAGGTGGCGGTTGATTTTATTGCCCACAATACGAAGGCGGATGGAATCATCAGCACGAAGAACGTGCTTGTGGAATACGCGAAGGAGATTGGTCTGTTTGCGATTCAGAGAACCTTTGTGGTGGATTCCATCGCCTTAAATACCCTGAAAAAACAGATCGAGCTGTTCCGCCCGGACGCGGTCGAGATCATGCCGGGTGTAATGCCGAAGATCTTAAAGATCATGCGGGAGTATACCGATATTCCTCTGATTGCCGGCGGGCTTCTGTCTGATAAAAAGGATGTGATGGCGGCATTCGAGGCCGGTGTCGATGCGATCTCTGCGACGAATGAAGATGTGTGGTATGTATAATTTCTGACAGTGTCCGTTTTGTATCCATCTGTATGATATCATAAAAAAAGAGTCAGAAATCTACTTGCGGATTTCCTGCGAACGGCAAATATTAAATCTTCAAAAGAAGAAAAGTGGATGACACATGGAAACAGATATGACAATGTTAGCAGGTGCAACCGTGATCGGAGGGATCCTGGGAATCTATTCAACCTTACGGCTGATCTATTATATCTTCTATATGATCGCAAACTGGAAGATCTTTTCAAAGGCCGGAGAACCGGGCTGGAAATCCCTGATCCCGTTCTACAATGTTTATACGGAGTATAAGCTGATGTGGAAACCGCAGCTCGCGTGGACTTACATCGGACTAGGAGTTCTCGCAGATATCTTTCTCGAAAACACAGGGACAAGCGCCCTGATGTTCCTCGGTGGTCTGATTTGCACGATTGCTTACCTTGTAATTGATTTCAAGGAAAAACAGCATGTTTCCAAAGCATTTGGACACGGTTTCGGCTTTGGCGTAGGACTTTTCCTCCTCCAGCCGATCTTCTCAATGATCCTCGGATTCGGAAGCGACCAGTACCAGGGAAATCAGTCATAAAAACAGAATATAAAAGATGGGAAGCAGGGGCACTTGGCGGCTCCTGCTTTTTTTGATGCAGAGGAAATAGCAATGAAATTTTTATCCAGGAGGACCTGTCCAAAAAATGTGAGGACAGACAGATATAATAAAATCATACTTCAGATGGAGAGCGAAAATAAGGAGTGGGGCAGGAGCAGAGAGATGAGAACGAAAATTCAGGATACGTGGGATATTTAAAGGACAGGTGAAATGATATAATAAAAATGTCAAACAGGAAAGATGCAGGCAGAATACTTAAACCGAAGAAAAAAACACATGGAACAGGTTGCGGCATCATCCACAGGAATATCCGGAATTAGGAAAAGGGGGATCTATATGAGAAATATGACATTTGGAGGATTTTTAGCAGGCTTATGTACGATCATCGGACTTCTCTGTTTTATCGGAGCTGTCAGCGACGCGGCAGAACCGAAATGTATCGTGACCGGGTGCAGCAACAAGCGGGCACCGGAGAGCAGTTACTGTTATCTCCACAAACCGTACCGAAGATCTTATACAAGTTCTTACTCGTCGGGGAGTTCGGGCAGCAGTTCGTCCTCGTCCTACGGAAAGTCATCGGGAAGCAGCTCATCCGGATCATCCAGCTATAAAAGCAGCAGTACTTCCGGCAGCAGCTCTGCAGCATCCAGAAGCTCTTCTTCCTACAGCAAGCCGAAAAGTTCTTATGGAACCAGCAGCTACAGAAAAAGCACAGCGGATTCCTACGATGACGGATATGATGACGTCTATATGGACGGGGATTACGACGATGACCGTTATGCCAGAGACAGCGACTACGCGGATGGCGTCGATGATGCGCTGGATGAGCTGGGGGATGATTAGAAAAACAGCGGAGAAGATTGCAAACCATGTCTGGCGCTATGAAATTACTGATGGTATATAGAAACAAATGGAATGAAAATACAGAGTACAGGAGGAAACGTTTATGAAACATATTGTAATCGACCTGGAGATGAACAAGATCGCGCGCAGCTCAGAAGCGAGAAAAATCTGCAAAAGCGAGATCATAGAGATCGGAGCCGTCATGCTGGATGAAAACCTGCAGGAGATCGGGAACTTCCGTACATATGTAAAACCGGAATACAACGATAAGATCGCGGCGGAGATCCGGAATCTGACCGGGATCACAGACGCGATGGTAGCGAATGCACCGGTATTCAGGGAAGCATTCCGGATGTTCACAAACTGGTGCCTGGGAACCGGAGATGAGGTCACGATCTATGCCTGGAGTGACTCTGACTACAACCAGGTCGTAAAAGAGATCCTCTTAAAAGAATACGAGCTTTCCGACGAAGAACACGGCCTGATCGACACCGAGTGGACCGATTTCCAGAATGAATTCGATGCGCACATCGGATTCGAAAGACGGATCTCCCTGGAACTCGCCCTCGACATGGCCGGAATCGATTTCTCCGGCAGACAGCACGACGCCCTCGACGACGCCAGAAACACCGCCGACCTCCTCCACGTCTTCCGCGACCGTGATCTCTTCGAGAAAACTCTCCGCAAAGTCAAAGAAGCGATGGACCCGACGCCGCTGGGGAATACGCTGGGGAGTATGATTGATTTCTCGGGGTTTGTGGTGGGGTGATGCAGGTTAAAGCCAAACACTTGCAGAAATAGATTCCGAACACGGAATCAAATCTACATAAAGTGAAAATAAATTCCGAAATGGGAATATAATCCAGCTTTTCAACTTCAGAACTTCAGAACGAAAGTGTCATTAACTTGCCATTTAGATGTAAGAATGGTAAAATCGAGAATAACAGAAAAATACAGCAACGTAACATTATGAACGGAGTATACAGTTCATAACAAGTTTTTTTAAATTACCGGTCGGTGTCAACTCAATGCGTAGACATGCGGCTAGATAAGGCATTTCACCACGGTTATTATAAAGAAATGGTACCGTTGATCTGAAAAATTTTCGGACAGGCACTTAAAACGAATGATTCTCTACAATTCGCAGTGCTGACAGGGTGTCTTCGGGTCTCAAGAGCCTTATTTACAACAGATTATCTGACACGAGCCGGAAAAGCGGAGCGTGGAGTATATCAATCTTATAAAGGAGCAGCAATATGACAGAGCATAATTTGGCGAATGATTTGAGTAATACAGATTACACCTATTCGACAGATGTTATGACTGGTGGAAGTGATAGGAGAATGTATCTTTACTATCAGCTTATTGGCAGTTTGAAGAAAGCTGATAGTGTTGACATCATCGTCTCTTTTTTGATGGAATCCGGTGTTAAGATGCTCATATCAGATCTTGAAAATGCTCTGAAGCGAGGTGCAAAGATCCGCATATTAACGGGAAATTATTTGGGAATTACTCAGCCATCTGCCCTTTATCTGATCAAACAGAAACTAGGAGCTCAGGTGGATTTGCGTTTTTATAATGAGAAAGGGAGATCTTTTCATCCGAAATCGTATATTTTTCACTACAAGGAGCACAGTGAAATTTACATAGGTTCATCCAATATTTCAAGGAGTGCTTTGACTTCCGGCGTTGAGTGGAATTATAGATTCAGCAGCCGGACGGATGGTAAGAACTACGATAAATTCTATAATGCGTTTGAAGATTTATTTGAGAATCATTCAATCGTAATCGATGACGAAGAATTAAAAAGGTATTCCAAAGGATGGCATAGGCCTGCCGTTGCAAAAGATCTGGACAAATATGATGATTTCGATTCAGAAGAATCCAATGATGTTATCAGCATTTTTGAGCCTAGGGGAGCACAAATAGAAGCTTTATGTGCATTGGAAAGCTCAAGAGCGGAAGGCGCAAAGAAAGCCTTAATTCTGGCTGCAACAGGAGTAGGAAAAACATATCTGGCTGCATTCGACTCAAAGAATTACAAAAGGATATTGTTTGTAGCGCATCGTGAAGAAATATTAAAGCAGGCAGCAGAATCATTTCGGAATGTCAGGCACTCGGATGATTATGGCTTTTTTAATAATAATGAAAAAACTACAGATAAATCGGTGGTTTTTGCTTCTGTATATACGTTAGGGAAAAAGGAATATCTGAACGACCAATATTTCGAACCGGAGTATTTTAATTACCTGATTATTGATGAATTCCATCATGCGGTAAATGAACAGTATAGAAATATCGTGAAATATTTTAAACCACAGTTTATGCTGGGATTGACAGCCACGCCGGAGAGACTGGATGGTAAAAATATCTATGAGATATGTGACTATAATGTACCATATGAAATCACTTTAAAAGAGGCCATCAATAAGGGAATGCTTGTTCCGTTTCATTATTATGGAATTTTTGATCCGACGGATTATTCAAAGCTGCATATCGTAAAAGGCAGATATGATGAAACAGAGTTAAATAAGACTTATATTGGAAATGCGGTTAGATATGACCTGATTTATAAATATTATTGCAAATACGGATCTAACAGAGCACTCGGATTTTGCTGCTCCAGAGTTCATGCAAATGATATGGCCAGGGAGTTCTGCCGGCGTGGCATTCCTTCGGTAGCGGTTTATAGTAATTCGGAGGGAGAGTTTTCCGAAAACAGAGAGACAGCTATCAGTAAACTGAAGAACGGTGAAATCAAGGTGATTTTTTCTGTGGATATGTTCAATGAAGGAGTAGATATCACGTCTGTGGATATGGTTATGTTTTTACGTCCTACAGAGTCACCGGTGATATTTTTACAGCAGCTTGGACGTGGGCTCAGAAAAAGCAGAGGTAAGGAATATTTAAATGTGCTGGACTTCATTGGAAATTATGAAAAAGCCGGCCGTGTGCGTTTTCTCCTAACAGGTAAGACAGAGAATAAAACATATAATCAAGCAGATCGTTCTGACTTTCCGGATGACTGTATCATAGATTTTGATATGAAACTGATTGATCTGTTTTCAGAAATGGATAGAAAAAACCTGAAAATAAAAGATCAGATTGACAAAGAATTTTGGCGAATCAAGGATCAGTTAAACAAAATACCCACAAGGATTGACTTTTTTACATATGCGGATGACCAGATTTATGAACTGATGCTGGGACATGCTAAGGATAATCCTTTGAAAAACTATTTAGAGTATTTGAAAAGCTTTGATTTATTGACAGATGAAGAAAAAGTGCTCTATCAGGGGAGTGGCAGGGAATTTATCAATTATATTGAGACCACAAATATGTCAAAAGTATATAAAATGCCTGTATTACTGGCTTTTTATAATCATGGTCAGATCAGAAATTGTGTAACGGAAGAACAGATCCTGGAAAGCTGGAAGGAATTTTTCTCAACCGGAACAAACTGGAAGGATTTACAGGATGGAATTACATATGAAAAATATTGTGGTCTTTCTGATAAAGAGCATTTGAAAAAAATCATTCAAATGCCGGTTAGGTATTTATTGAAATCAGGGGTTGGATTTTTCAATCAAAAGGAAAAAACAGTGTTATCGTTCAGTGATGAACTAAGTAAAGTGATAGGAAATACGGCACTTATCCATCATATGAAAGATGCGATAGAATACAGAATCATGGATTATTATCAGCGTAGGTATAGAAATGAGGTGTGATATGGCAGATAATGAGAAGCACATGGATACGTCAACAATTGATTATTATAATAGAAATTATGATACATTTGTAGAGTCTACACGGGATGTAGATTTTTCTGAAATTCAAAATACATTTATGGATATGTTGCCTAATAAAGCTGAGATATTGGATTTTGGGTGTGGATCAGGTCGTGATACCAAATGCTTTTTGGATCAAGGATATCAGGTAGAGGCGATAGACGGATCGGTGGAATTATGTCGTCTGGCGTCAGAGTACACAGGAATTGAAGTAAGAGATATGCTGTTTCAAGAATTAGATGTACAAGAAAAATATGACGGAATATGGGCTTGTGCATCTATTCTGCATCTGAGTAGGACCGAATTATTTGATGTGTTAGAAAGGATGTCTCAAGCGTTAAAGAAAAATGGGATTATTTATACGTCTTTTAAATATGGTGATTTTGAAGGATTGCGAAATGGACGTTATTTTACTGATTTCACAGAAGAAACATTTGCCGTCCTGATATCTGGGATACCATCGTTATCAGTAGAAAAACAATGGATTACAGGAGATGCTCGAACGGGGCGCGAGAATGAAAAATGGTTGAATGTGATATTAAAAAAAGTTAATGGGTGTAGCGGTACTGATATGTAAATATAATCAGGTCGAAAATATAGGAGGCTGCCGATGGCAATAATCGAAATCAACAACTTAGGACCTGTTAAAAATTGTAAGATGAATTTGGAGCAATTCTGCGTATTAACCGGCCCGCAGGCGTCAGGAAAAAGTACAATAGCGAAAGCGCTATTTTATTTTCGGACAGTCAAGGAGATTGCCTGACTCTATATAGCAAGGAAAAGGCTTGCAGGAGAAGAAATGGAAAAGTTGTTGGAATGGTTTCTTTCAAAATGCGATAAAATGAATAGTTACTAGTGGTTAAGTGCTAACAGAAGGGAGGTCAAAATCTGATGGGAACATTCGTAAATCCCGATAACAGCGCGTTCCAGGTTGCATTGAATTCAGAAATATATGTTGATAAAACCGGATTGATCGGATATACAAATAAAGTAATGAATACCTTGCAGGGCTACATTTGCAACAGCCGCCCGAGAAGATTTGGAAAGTCTATTACAGCTAATATGCTTACAGCATATTACAGCAAAGGCTGCGATTCTAAGGAAATGTTTGCAAATTTGGAGATTCGAAAACATCCGGATTTTGAAAAACATTTAAATCGATACGATGTGATTCATCTGGATGTTCAATGGTGTATGGAGCCAGCCGGCGGTCCAGATCAGGTGATCTCTTATATCACTAAAAAGACAATTGAAGAACTGCGCGCATATTACCCGGATGAAGTACCGGAGAAAGCAAATTCACTTCCGGAGGCCCTGTCTGGTATCAACACAGCAACTGGAAGAAAATTTATCATTATTATTGATGAATGGGATGTTCTGATCCGTGATGAGGGATCAAACAGAAAGATCCAGGACGAGTATATTAATTTCCTACGTGGAATGTTCAAAGGAACAGAACCAACAAAGTATATTCAGCTAGCTTATCTCACGGGGATTTTGCCGATAAAAAAGTTAAAGACACAATCAGCGCTGAATAATTTTGACGAGTACACGATGCTTGATGCAGATATTATGGCACCATATATCGGTTTTACGGAAGAAGTGGTGTCGCTTTGCAAAAAATATGATAGAGATTTTGAAGAGGTGAAACGCTGGTATGATGGGTATATTCTGGAAAAATATCAGGTATATAATCCACGGGCGGTTGTCAGCTTGATGTTAAAAGGTCGATTCAAAAGTTATTGGTCAGATACTGGCTCATATGAGGCCGTGATTCCACTGATCAATAAAGATTTTGATGGTTTAAAGACAGCATTAATAGAAATGCTATCCGGCGGAATGGTTCGGGTCAATGTCCGTTCTTCTCAAAATGACACGGTAAGTTTTGCAAGTAAAGATGATGTGATCACCTATATGATTCACTTGGGATATCTTGCGTATGATCAAGCATCGAAGAGCGCATTTGTGCCAAATGAAGAAATCAGACAGGAACTTACTGATGCAATAGAGAGCATCCCAACTTCCATCCGTCTCCCCCGCATCATGATCGCCGCCGAAAAGAGCGGTGGTGGGAAGACATTTTTCACCTGTGTGCTTCTTTCACTCCTAAAGGAGCGGATTGAGGCGGTGCGTGCCTTTAAGTGTGGCCCCGATTATATCGACCCGATGTTTCACCGGACGGTGCTGGAGATTCCATCGCGAAATCTGGATACCTTTTTTGTGGGGGCGGATACACTGCGGTATCTGCTGGGACGGGAAGTTCTGGAGAATAAGGGGCTTCCGGCGAGCCGGATCGCGGTCCTTGAGGGTGTGATGGGATTTTACGATGGTCTCGGCGGTGTCTCGGAGCGCGCCAGCGCATGGGAAGTGGCGGATCTTACGGATACACCGGTGATCCTGATCGTTGACATGAAGGGACGGAGTCTTTCGGCACTTGCCTCGATCAAAGGCTTCATGGAGTATCAGGAGAGGAGCCATGTTGCAGGCGTGATCTTTAACCGGCTGTCTCCAATGATATATCCGGGACTTAAGAAAAAGGCAGAGCAGGAGCTGGGGATCCGCGTGTTCGGATATATTCCGGAACTCAGAGATCTGACTCTGGAATCACGCCATCTGGGGCTTGTCATGCCGGAGGAGATCCCGGGGCTCAGGGAAAAGCTGGAGCTTGTAAAGGAGAAGATCCGTGCGGGGATCGATCTGGATGGGATACTGGAAGCAGCGGAGGAAGCTCCGGAACTTCTAATTAAGATTCCGGAAATCATAAAAAAACAGGAAGGAAAAACAATATCAGGAGCAGCAGCTGTCCATACTGCGTGTCATGCGGTTTTTGATGGAAGCAGAGCAATTTTTCAGGGAAAAAGAGAATTGGAAGCGCCTGTAGCAGATAATAAAAACTCCTGCATCCCCGTGATCGCAGTTGCAAGAGACGAGGCGTTCTGTTTTTACTATGAGGACAACCTGGATCTTTTAAAAAAACTTGGAGCCAGGATCCAATATTTTTCCCCGATCCGGGATCAGGAGATCCCGCCGGAGGCATCTGCGCTGTATCTTGGTGGCGGATATCCGGAGCTTCATGTGAAGGCACTTTCAGAGAATAAAATGATGCTTTCTTCGATTCGGGAGGCGATCAGAAATGGGATGCCCTGTATCGCAGAGTGCGGCGGGTATCTCTATTTGAAGGAGTCGATCGAAGATCCGGCTGGAAAGCGCTGGGAAATGGCCGGTGTTCTTCCGGGAAACAGCCAGGATACAGGGAAACTTGGAAGATTCGGCTACATTACCGTGACAGCGAAAAAGGACGGACTTCTCGGACCGGAGGGAACTCAGTTTCGCGCCCATGAATTCCACCACTGGGATTCACCGGAAAATGGAACTGATTTTCAGGCGAAGAAACCGGTCGGGACCCGCGGCTGGGAGTGCGGATACACAACAGAAAGCTTCTATGCCGGTTTCCCACATCTGTATTTTTACAGCAATCCGGAGATCGCGGAGCATTTTGTAAAGCAGGCACAAAGCTGGAGAGAAGCCATTTGGGAAATCCAAAAAGAATGACATAAGGAAAGATAATGAGTGACAACACGATGACAACAGAGACAATCGAAGAAAAATTTCAAAGCTATCTGAAACAGATCGTCCCAGCCGACCGCCATGCGATGGAACTCGCAAAAAAGCGATGGGATTCCGTTGCAAAGCCGATCGGCAGTCTCGGGATCCTGGAGGACGGTATTATAAGGATTGCCGGGATCAGGCGGAGTGCGTCCGGGATCACGCTTGATAAGTCCGCACTTGCAGTCATGTGCGCGGATCATGGCGTCGTTTCGGAAGGCGTGACCCAGACCGGGAAGGAAGTGACCCGGATCGTGGCGGAGAATTTCACGCGGGGGGAGACTTCAACTTCCAAAATGTGCCGGATTGCCGGAACAGATCTTTATCCGGTGGACATGGGGATGGACTGTGAAGTGATCGGAGTAAAACAGCCGGATCCGCACCGGATCATGGACCGAAAGATTGCGAGAGGTTCCGGAAATATCGTGAGAGAACCTGCGATGAGCAGAGGGGACTGCCTGCAGGCGCTTGTTTCCGGGATCGAACTTGCGTTTACGTTCCGGGATATGGGATATGAGCTTCTCGCTGCAGGTGAGATGGGAATCGGAAATACGACGCCTGCTGCCGCGATGAGCGCAGTGCTCACGGGACTTTCCCCGGAGGAAGCGACCGGACGGGGAGCCGGACTTTCAGATGCCGGGCTGGAAAAGAAAAAACGGGCGGTTTCGATGGCGGTCGGCCGCTTTTATGAAACATATCCGCAGTACCAGGGCGGAACGAAGGAAGATTATGAGAATGGGGCGATCTCGGCTGTGACAGTCCTTTCGGAGCTTGGCGGTTTTGACCTTGCGGGAATGACCGGGCTCTTTTTAGGCGGGGCGGCGGCCGGACTTCCGGTCCTCATGGACGGGTTCCTCTCGACTGTATCGGCACTTCTCGCGGTCCTGATCCGCCGGGAGGCGAAAGATTATCTCTTTGCCTCGCACATTTCCAGGGAACCGGCCGGAAAAGCGGTTCTTGAAATGCTTGGACTTCCGGCGCCGCTCCATCTCGGGATGCATCTCGGCGAGGGAAGCGGGGCTGTGGCGATGATCCCGCTCTTAAAGATGGGGGCGAGTGTTTACGAAGAGATGAGCACATTTTCCGACATTTCCGTCGAGCAGTACGTGGATTATGAGAAGGAGGTCCGGACATGAGAGCGGCGATCATAGCGTTTTCGATGTATTCCAGGATCCCGATGCCGATGTTTGAGTGGAAGGAAGAGGACATGAAATACGCCATGTGCTTTTTTCCCGCGATCGGGGCAGTGATCGGAGCGGTGTTTTTTGGAATGTATCTGCTGCTTGACAGGATCCTGACGGGAAAGATCCTGGCAGCGGGGATCCTCCTCGCAGTGCCGCTTTTTATCACGGGCGGGATCCACATGGACGGATTTATGGACACCTGCGATGCAAGAGCGTCATATGGCGACCGGGAGAAGAAGCTGGGAATCTTAAAGGACACGCACACAGGAGCGTTTGCGGTGATCTTCGGAGGACTGTATCTGATCCTCTACGCGGCGGCGTGCACGGAACTTGATGAGGAAAGTGCGCTCCTCACAGCGATCGGGTTTATTCTTTCCAGGGCGCTCAGCGGTCTTTCCACCGCAACATTTCCGGAGGCGCGAAAACATGGGATGCTGGCAGATTTTATGAAGGATGCGAGAAAGAAGACCGTGGCAGTCTGCATGCTCGTGATCTTTTTCCTGACGGCATTTCTGGAACTGCTCTTTGGCGGTATCTGCGGCGGTGTTGTTGTAATTACAACGGTTTTGATCTTCCTTTGGTATCGCCACATGGCAGTACAGGAATTCGGTGGTGTGACCGGAGATCTTGCCGGTTTCTTCCTGCAGATCTGTGAGCTTGGGATCCTGCTCGCGGCGGTGATCGGAAAGGCGGTGTTTTAAGTGAAACTTTTACTGATCCGGCATGGGGCAACGCCGGGGAACCTGGAGAAACGATATGTGGGCAGGACGGATGAGAGTCTGACGCAGGAATCCCTCGAAACGCTTGGCAAAGAGGCAAAAAAAATCCGGGAACTTGCCGGAAAACCTGCGGCGATCATCACAAGCCCGATGAAACGCTGCCTTGAGACTGCGGAAACACTATTTCCGGGACATGATTATCCACAGGTCCCGAGGGTTCAGGTCGAAGATCTTTCCGAGTGTGATTTTGGAAAGTTTGAATATAAAAACTATCTGGAACTCTCCGGGGACATGGAATATCAGCATTTTATTGACACGATGGGAGCTGAGGGATTCCCGGGCGGGGAGAGCACGGAAACGTTTAAAGCGCGGACTGTGAAGGCGTTCCGGGAGATCCTTGCGAGATTCTTCCGGGAGACAGAGGATCCGGACAAAACACTCGTCTTCGTCGTCCACGGGGGAACGATCATGGCCGTCATGGAGGCGCTTGCAAAAGAACGGAAGAGTTACTATGACTGGCAGGTCGGGAACGGCGAGGGGATCTTTGGAGAGATCGAAACGCCGGATGGACGGATCGGTCAGGTGCGGTTTCTTCGGAACAATCCAATATCATAGGGGGTGTAAAATCATGATTCTTTTATTATCGGTATGCAGCATCGGATTTCTGATCTACGGTGCACTTGTTGTCAGTGGGATCTATACGCCGATCAGCTCGAAAATTCTGGTTGAGGACGAGGAACGGGCGAAATGGTGCCATACGGAGGGCGTCACAAAGATGCTCTGGGGGCTGGATCTTGCGTTTTTGGTAATGTATCTTTGCCGTGTTTTTCCGGCATTTTTATGGCTTGGACTGTTTCTTGTGCTGACGATCGTGATCATCATCATGGCTTATAAGAATAATGGAAAGTATTTAAAATGACGCAGAAAAATCAGACCAGTTCACTATATGAGGAATGCCGGTTTTGCGGTATGATAGACAACGAACGGAACAAACATTAAAGGAAGATTTTTATGACAGACAGACTCGAATTACTTGCAGTGGTCGCACTCGGATTTCTGCTCGATCAGGTCCTCGGGGATCCGCACTGGTTATATCATCCGGTGCGGCTCATCGGGGCTTATATTTCATTTCTGGAGAAAGGGATCCGGAAGCTTTTTGGAGAGGGAGAGAGTGCGCTCTTAGCTGGCGGTGTGGTACTTGTTATTCTCGTGACCGGGACAACGGCGGTCGTATCCGGCGGGATCTTATACACCTGCGGCAGGATCTCCCCGTGGCTCCGGTTTCTGGCATCTGTGATCCTGTGTTATCAGCTTTTTGCGGTAAAATCCCTGAAGGATGAGAGCATGAAGGTGTACCGGGAATTGAAAAAGGACGACCTTGAAGCGGCGCGGTATGCGGTGTCGATGATCGTTGGGCGGGATACTAAAGTGCTCGATATGACTGGTATCACGAAGGCGGCGGTGGAGACAGTCGCGGAAAATACGTCAGACGGTGTTGCGGCACCGCTCTTTTACATGGCGATCGGCGGACCGGTCCTCGGCTGGGTATATAAGGCAGTCAATACGATGGACTCAATGGTCGGGTATAAGAATGACAAATATCTGTACCTTGGACGGGCGGCTGCGAAACTGGACGATGTCTTGAATTTTATTCCATCGAGACTCTGCGCCTGGATCATGATCTTTGCGGCGTATCTGCCGTCCAAAGGGCACGAATTTGACGGAAAAAATGCGAAAAAGATCTTCCTGAGGGACCGTTTCAACCATGCGAGCCCGAATTCCGCGCAGACAGAGTCGGTCTGTGCCGGAGCGCTACGGGTGCGCCTTGCCGGGGACGCGTGGTACTTTGGAAAACTCGTAAAGAAGAAATATATCGGAGATGATCTGCGGCCGGTGGAACCGGAGGATATCCGCCGGGCAAACAGACTTCTTTACCGGACGTCGTGGATCCTGATGGGGATCTGTGCGGTGTGGGAAGCAGCTATGGAGATTTTATCGAAATTGTAAGTAAGGAGCTAGGATTGACATGATCGATATTTATACAGAAAAAAAAGAATCTTCCAATTGGATCCTGAAAAATGATCTCTATTTTAATTTAAACACAAGCAATGAAGAAATGACAGAACAGGATAAAAATCTGATTTTTCAAGCGGATGATGCAATCCTGACACTTGATAAGCACATAGAAACAAAGTATGGACTGGGAACAATCCGAAACTTATCTTCTGGGTGTAAAACCTTGCTGAATATTGTAAAACATCCAGAAAAAGTGGTATGTGTTGAAGAGTGTGGTCCCAATGTTTTGAAGATGATATTTCAGCTGGATCACATAAAGATTTATATGTCACGTCCAAGTTTTGTTGAAATTCCGGACAATGCAGAAATTCGTTTTAATGAGAAAGATGTGGTGACAGGAAATGCTGGATATCAGACCTGGTGGACCAGAGAGTATGAAAGGAGAGAGAAAAATGATCTATAAAAATATTACTTTTCAGGCAGCTCCTTTTTCCTATGATCTGTCTTTTGACGATCGCATTACTCTTGTCGGAGGCGACAGCGGAACCGGAAAAACAGTCCTTTATGAAATGCTTGAGGACTTGAGACAAACTGACGCATATCATGCTATAAAATTATTTAATTATCGGTCGGAAAATATCCAGGAAGATCTTGAAACGTGCAGAAATAATTTTATTGTGATCGATAATGCTGATATTCTGATCAATGACGAGATCCGAAGATTTATTAACTTTGAGTTTTCAAATCAATATATGCTTTTCTTAAGGAACTGTGATGGCCTGAATGTTTCGGATAAGAGCTTTAAGGTATTGGAACTGGCAGATAATAAGATAACTCTAGAAGAGGAAGTTTGATATGAAGTATTTATGGACAGAGGACACTGGTGCAGGTCTTCATTTCTGGCAATTAGTAAATCAGCTTTTCTTCGAGGGTAAACTTATTGTCGAAAGTAAAGAGAGCAATCAAGGAATTCTGGATGCAATCTATCAGCTGCAGCCGGATACAGGAGATATCTATTATATTGTATTTTATTATGTAGTAGATAATCAGGATATCCGGAATAAATATCGTATTCTGAGATCATTCGCTGATCGGTCAGCTGGTCATGTCATAATCCTGGATATGATTTGTTTTGAATATCTGATATTGGCATTCGATCAATTAATTTCTTGGACAGGTACAGGGAAGAAGGATAAGATTGCGATGCGGGAAGAGATTCTTGCAGCAGTGGAAAATCATAGGATCAACCTGGCAGAGATTAAAGACGAAAAAACATTACAGTATTTAGCTGGATTTAAAAGGTTTTCAACAGAGCGTGTTATGAAATCACTGGCAGGTGAGCTGACTGAAAATGAAAAGTGGTCAATTCGGGGAGCTTTGTTGGGAGAGAGCTAAAATAATATTCCCGAGTGGATGCAAATTCACGCAGGAAGACAACATGACTGAAAAAGTGAAACACCACACAGTGGAGGAATTAAAATGGCAAAAGTGATCATGATCCAGGGGACCATGTCGAATGCGGGGAAGAGTTTTCTTGCGGCGGGGCTCTGCCGGATCTTTAAGCAGGACGGGCTTAGGACTGCACCGTTTAAGTCCCAGAATATGGCCCTGAATTCTTATATTACGCGGGACGGGCTTGAGATGGGACGGGCCCAGGTCATGCAGGCGGAGGCAGCCGGAATCGAGCCGGAGGCGGCGATGAACCCGATCCTTTTAAAGCCGACCTCGAACATGGGATCCCAGCTCATCGTGAACGGCGAGGTCCGCGGCAATTATCCGGCGGCGGAGTATTTTAAGATGAAAAAGAGTCTGATCCCGGACATCATGGATGCCTACAATTCCCTGGCATCCCGCTTCGATGTGATCGTTGTGGAAGGCGCGGGAAGTCCGGCCGAGATCAACTTGAGGGAAAACGATATCGTGAACATGGGACTCGCCGAGATGCTGGATGCGCCGGTACTTCTCGCCGGGGACATCGACCGGGGCGGCGTTTTCGCCCAGCTCTACGGGACAGCGGCCCTGCTCACAGAAGCGGAGCAAAAGCGGATCCGCGCCTTCGTGATCAATAAGTTCCGCGGGGATAAAGAGATCTTAAAACCGGGTCTTTCCATGCTCTATGAGCGGATCCGGATCCCGTTTGCGGGTGTGATCCCGTATATGGATGTGGACGTGGACGATGAGGACAGCCTCTCGGAGCGCCTGACAGAAAAACATGGAACCGGACCTCTTCTTGACCGCTCCAGCCATGCGGCTTTTGCGAAGATCTCCGTGATCCGGCTTCCGAGGATCTCGAATTTCACGGACTTTAATGCACTGGAGCGACTGCCGGGGATCGCGCTTTCTTATGTGAGCCGTCCGGAGGAACTGACCGGATCGGATCTCATCATCCTCCCTGGGACAAAGAACACCATGGGAGATCTCAAGTGGCTCCGCCAGAACGGGCTGGAAGCTGTAATCACGCGGATGGCGGGAAAAGGGATCCCGGTCATCGGCGTCTGCGGCGGGTTCCAGATGCTGGGAACGAGTCTTTCCGATCCGCATGGTGTGGAAGAAGGCGGAACGATGCGCGGCATGGAGCTCCTGCCGATCCGCACGATCTTTGCGGAGAAGAAGACGAGGACGAGAGTAAATGGAACGGCAGCCGGGTTTTCAAACGATGGAGTACCGGTAAAGATCAACGGATATGAGATTCATATGGGAGAGACGATCCGGGACGGCGGACAGCCGTTTTCGTGGATCCAGTACGAAAATGGGGAAAATATCGCTGCGATGGCGACGGATTCCGATGCGCGTTCAGGATATAAAACGGATTCGAATCCGAATGGAGCTCCGGCCGGTGGGAAAGAAGACGGCTGTATCAGCGGAAACGTATTCGGAACCTATGTCCACGGAGTATTCGACACAGAAGAGATGCAGCATGCGATCCGCTATTTCCTCGCAGAGAGAAAAGGTGTTCGTCCGGAGACATATGAAAATGGGGAAACATTCTCGATGGCAAAGTATAAAGAAGAGCAGTATGACAAGATGGCTAAGATTATCCGGGAAAATCTGGATATGGATATGATCTACCGGATCCTGGAACGAAAGGATGTGAGATGATGAGTGGACTTGACTGGACCGAAGAATTAAAAAAGCGGACGGGGATCGATTTCCTGACAACCCGCCCGATGGAGATCGAAAAAAAGAGTTTTGAGATCATAAAAGGAGAGCTGGGCGAGGAATTTGTTTCCCGGTATCCGGCTGATGCACTTCCGGTTCTCTGCCGTGTGATCCACACCACCGCCGATTTCTCCTACCGCGACACCCTCACGATCACAGAAGGCGCGATCGGACTGGCAAAAGAGGCGATCCATCGGGGGCTTCCGATCATCACCGATACGACGATGGCGGCATCCGGGATCAACAAGACGGCGGCCAGAAAATTCGGGATCGATGTGCACTGCTTTATCGGGGATGAGGATGTGAAGGAAGCTGCAAAGGCGAGCGGGATGACGAGATCCGCGGTCAGCGCCGAAAAGGCGGCGCGACTTTATTCGGAGTGTATCTATGCAGTCGGAAACGCGCCGACGGCGTTAATGCGCCTCTATGAGCTGATCGAAGAAAAAAAGATCCGGCCGGCGCTCATCATCGGAGTACCGGTCGGATTCGTGAACGTAGTCGAGGCAAAGGAACTGATCCTTCGGACGGATGTCCCGGCGATCGTCGCCAGAGGACGAAAAGGCGGGAGCAATATCGCCGCGGCGATCTGCAACGCACTGTTATATGAGGCGGGAGGACGATAGCGGTTCGCTACTTTACTTCCTGCACCGGGATTCCCGGAACTGCCATCAGAGAGTAGTTGGTGTGATAGACAACGAAACCTGGTGCGGCTCCGGGAACTTTTTTTAAGTTCTTCCGCTGGATATAGTCGACTTCGACCTTCTCATTCCCGCGGCCTTTGGAGTAGTAGGCAGCCAGCGCACCGGCTTCCTCAAACACGCGGTCCGGGAGCTCTTTTCCCTCAGTCTTTACGATGACATGGGAGCCCGGGATTCCTTTTGCGTGGAACCACCAGTCACCGCCGTTGGCAAACTTGAAGTCGAGTTCTTCATTCTGGTAGTTGTTTTTTCCGACATAGATGTGGAATCCGTCGCTGGAAAGGTAGTGGAACGGGCGGCTTGTGATCTTCACCTTTTTGCCGCCTGTGTAGTGGCGCTTGATATAGCCATACTCCGTGAGCTCTTCCTTGATCTGGACAAGGTCCTCCTCGAGTCTTGCGATGTCCATCGATGTGCTGATGGATTCCAGGTGGGCGATCTCCGCCTTCGTCTGTGCGAGCTGCTCGGTGACGGCCTCATAAGTCCGCTTCTGTTTATTGTACTTGTCAAAATACCGCTTCGCGTTCTCCTGAGCCGTCATCGTCGGATCCAGCGGGATCGTGATCTCTGTATTGTCGTAATAATTCAGACACTTAAAACTCTTTTCTCCGCCGGAGAGACCGTACCCGTAGGTATTTAAAAGTTCTCCGTAGATCCTGTATTTTTCCCGCTTTTCCGTATCCCTTAACTGCTTAGTCTGCAGATCCAGCTTCCGGACGCTGCGCTCCAATGCGTTGGAGATGATCTTTCTGAGGTCCGTGGATTTCTGGTGGATCCTGGATACCATGTTCTTTTCCGCATAGTAGCGCTCTAAAAGTTCACTGATGGAGGAAAAGTTCACGGTCTTATAATTGCCGCCTTCCATCATCGTGAGCGGTACCGATGCGAATTCGACCGGTTTCTCGCCTTCATAGATGATATTCGGCGTAAAATTGCCTTCGCGGACATCGTCCATGATCCAGGTGAACGCGTGGAAGAGATGTGTGAGTTCCGCATCGGAAAATTCCTTCGCGGAGACATCCCCGTCGAGTGATGCAAGGTGGCAGATCTCGGCGGCAATGACCGGGCTTAAACCGGTGAGATCCATGTAGAGGGCCTTTGAGAGGTTCTGCGGGGTGTTGTGCAGGAGTTCCTTAAATTCTGTCTCCGTGATCGTCAGCGGATCTTTCTTCTCCCCGGAGTGCGGGATAAAGTAATCGCGTCCCGGGAGTACCTCTCGGACAGAGCTTACCTGTGCGGAGATATGTTTGATGCTGTCGAGGATCACGTTGTTCTCATCGCAGAAGATGATGTTGCTGTGTTTTCCCATGAGCTCGATCACGATGAATTTTCTCCGGAGATCGCCCATCTCATCGAGATGCTCGACCTCGATCCGGACGATCCGCTCCAGTCCCGGCTGGGTCACGGAGATGATCCTGCCGTTTGCGATATGCTTTCTTAAAAGCATGCAGAAGTTCGGAGCCGTCATCGGGCTCGGTTTGTTGTTTGATGTAAAATAGAGGAGTGGGAGACTGGCGTTCGCCGATATGAGCAGACGCACGTTCTCCCGGTTTCCTTTAATGGTAAAGAGTAATTCGTCCTTTTCCGGCTGGGCGATCTTTGAAATCCTGCCGGAGGCGATCTTTTCGTTCAGGTCGCGGACAAGGTTCGCGATCACGATTCCGTCAAATGCCATGGTGTATGAGTTCCTTTCGTTTTATCGATCATAAATTCTAAGATTGTCTGATATGTGTACGCTCGGGAGACTCTCTAAGAGTATCTCCCGAGTGTGGGAATGGGCGGATCGGATCTGCTTCATGAAAAGTGTTCATGAAAGATCGCGTTGATCCGTTCCGTCAGCTCTGCGACCGAGTGGGCCCGGCTTCTGGAACATTCCCGCGCAGGGCGGCCGCAGAGGAGACAGGTCCGGCCCGGCTGCCCGATGTCACTTCTTGAGATCTTTTTTCCATCCCGCCCGATGATATCGATGTCGTAGAGTCTTCCGAGATCGGACGCGTCCTCTAACGGCACGAGAAGGCGTTTTACAGCGAGCGCATCCGCATCCACGCAGAGAAATGCCTCCGGACCGGTCTTATCGAGGATTAGGCTGCGCTTTAAGACCGGGATCTTTGCGGTATCCAACGCGGAAACGATCTCCGAAAGTGCAAAGGCAAATGCCTCCGGAACAAGCGGCAGGACCTTGACCGGCCCCGGAATATTTAAGGTGAAGGAGACGAGAACGCCGGGAAATTCGGAGAGAAGCTGTTCCTGCATCCAGACGCGCCGTTCCCTGGCGTTTAACATATCCGGAAGCTCGGCATCGGCACCGATGAATTTTTCTAATGTTTCTTTTTCTGCGTCATTTAATAATAACTGTTCTATTTCTGGATCATTCCATAAAAATTTTTCCATAAAAACCTCAGATCTCATGCAGGATCTCAAGAAATCCTTTCATATATTTTGTGATATACATGTCCTTCCGGTAGCAGGCGTAAAAATGTCTTGGATTCTCCACACCGAGGATCGGATAGGAGAAGTAGGCGGAATCCGGCAAGTTATCAGTCTCGACATAGGAATCCGGACAGGCCATCACGACAGGACTCGCCGCAACGACATGTTTTCCGACCTCGATGCTGATCGTGACAAGGTCGATCTTCGGCTTCATGTCCCTCGCGATAAAGAGGGAGTCCTGGATCGTCCGGACGGAGTGACCGGACTGGCTGGAGATGAAGGTCTCATCGCGCGCCTCCAGGATATCGATCGGTGTCCCGGGCGCGATCCGTTTCGCAAGTTCGCATTCGCGGTTCACGATGAGGACAAGCTTTTCCTCCTGGATCAGGTCGTAGACCAGTTCCTCGTGGCGCGGGAATGTCGTGAGAAGTGCGATCCCGACTTCCCCCTCCAGGACGCTTTTTTCCATGGTCGCAGATCCCTGCTCATGGAGTTCCAGCCCCACATGGGGGAATCGTTTCTTAAAACGCGGGTATAATTCCGGTAACAGCTCCATGCCGCGCTGGACCGAGATCCCGAGGCGGATGGTCCCGAATTCTTCCTTGCTCAGCTCCTCGACCTGTTTTCTCAAGTTTGTGGAGATCGTTGTCACCTGCCTCGCCGCCTCCACGTAGAGCTGTCCGGCCGGCGTCAGGGTGATCGGATCGGTGGAGCGGTCAAAGATCGGGGCGCCGAGATTGCTCTCGGCGGTCTTTATGATCTGGCTCAGAGAGGGCTGGGAAACGTAGAGCTTTTTTGCCGCGTTTGTAAAGCTGCCTTCCTTCAGGACGGTCAGAACATACTGCATGTGTTTTTCATTCATAGAGGCGTCCTCCCCTGACTTTTTATCTCAGTTAGATAAAACTCCTGTTTTTCCTTTCTATTCTATCACATCCGGTCGGAAAAGACAACGCGGGGAAACCGGAGCGTTCCTGCCGCCGGACCGAGCCGATGCCCCATAAGAATTTCCCTATATTCGCTATAGAGGGATATGTATTGGATTAAAAAAAATACAAGTGATATAGTAATGCCATAGAAAGTTATAGAACTCAGGTGGGAAAACAAACGAAATTTGTGCATCCTGCATAATGAGAAACGGAGGGAATATATGGAAATCAAGAAGACAGCTATGGCCGGCACACTGGAATCCAGTGACGCCCAGGTAACCGTGGAGCCGGGCGAAGGAAAGATCGAGCTCACGATCGAGAGCAGCGTGATCCACCAGTACGGCAGACAGATCCGGAAAGTCACACTGGAGACCCTGGAGCGTCTCGGCGTGGACAGTGCAAAGGTCACGATCTTTGACAAAGGAGCGCTCGACTGTACCTTAAAGGCGAGAGTTGAGTGTGCGGTTTACCGTTCCAACGGCATCACCGAAAATCTTCCGTGGGGAGGTGTCATCAAATAATGCATCCGAATAAAAAACGCTTAAGAAGATCCATGATGTTTTTAAACTGCCAGAAACCGGGTCTCATCAAGGATCCGTATATCTATAAACCGGACTCCATCATGTTAGACCTTGAGGACGCAGTCGCGGAGAACCAGAAGGACGCAGCGAGATATTCCTTATATCATGCACTTCAGGAGATCGATTACCGCGGTGTTGAGAGAGTCGTAAGAATCAATGGTCTTGATACCCCGCACTGGAAAGAGGATATCCGTGTCTGTGTTGCCGGAGGTGCTGATACGATCCGTATCGCAAAGACCGAGACAGCACAGGATGTTAAGACCGTTGAGGAGCATGTCCTTGCGGCAGAGAAAGAGTTTGGACGCCCGGAGGGAAGCACGCTCTTAATGGCAGCCTTAGAGTCCTGCAAAGGTGTTTTAAATGCCTTGGAGGTATGTCAGTCTTCTGACAGACTTATCGGAATCGCTTTATCCGGCGGAGATTACACAAAGGACCTCCAGACAACGATCACAGGAACCGGAGTGGAGCTCATGGGAGCGAGACAGCACATGATCATGGCGGCGAGAGCGGCAGGTGTCCAGTGCTGGGATACAGTGTTCACAAACCTTGACGACATGGAAGGTTTCGAGAATGAGACAAGAATGATCAAGATGATGGGCTTCGACGGAAAGTCTCTCGTAAACCCGAGACAGATCGCCATCGTCCATAAGGTCTTCACACCGTCGGAAAAAGAGATCATCTTCGCGGAGAAGGTTGTCCGCGAGATCGATGACAAGAAGGCAAAGGGAATCGGAGTCTTCACCGTTGACGGAAAGATGATCGACATCGCATTCTACGACGGAGCAAAGAGAACACTCGCCATGGCGAAAGCAGCAGGCGTTTATAAGGGGGATTTATAAGATGATCAATGCAGTTGGAAGAGAAATTCCCGAAGAGGTCTTAAAAGCAACAGGCAAGGAGCCGTTCAAGGGCGTCTATGCCTATGATAATTACGAATATACAAAGGCGGCTCCGACCGTCCGTACATTAAACGATCCGACAAGAAGCAAGCTTGTCGAGAACATCCATGATGCCCTCGTAAAATGCGGCATTAAGGACGGCATGGTCCTTTCCTTCCATCATCATTTCCGTGAGGGTGACTATGTGGTAAACATGGTCATGGAAGAGGTTCATAAGATGGGCATCAAGGACATCATGATCTGTGCAAGCTCCTTAGGAAAAGCTCACGATCCGATCGTTCCGTACATCGAGGATGGCACCATCACCGGCATCCAGTCCTCCGGTGTCCGCGGAAAGATCGGTGAGGCGATCTCCACAGGTCGGTTAAAAAACCTTGCGATCATGCGCTCCCACGGCGGACGTGTCCGCGCCATCGAGTCCGGCGAAGTCCATATCGATATCGCCTTCATCGGTGCTCCGACATGTGATGAGTACGGAAACATGCGCGCAAACGGCGGAAAGAGCGACTGCGGCGTATTATCCTACGCGATGGTCGATGCCCAGTATGCGGATAAGGTTGTTGCCGTGACAGACTGCCTCGTTCCGTTCCCGAACATTCCGGCAAGCATCTCCATGGTAGATGTGGATTACGTTTGTGTCGTAGATGAGATTGGAAATCCGGCAAAGATCGCGACAGGTGCTGCAAAACCGACGACGGATGTCAGAAAGATCATGATGGCAGATTACTGCACAAAGTTTGTTGTCAACACCCCATATTTTAAGGAAGGTTTCTCCTACCAGACAGGTGTCGGCGGAGCTTCCATCGCCTCCACGATCTCCCTTGGAAAGATCATGGAAGAGAGAGGCATCCATATGGGACTTGGCCTCGGCGGAATCACAACTCCGATGTGTGAGCTGTTGGCGAAAGGCCTCGTAAACAAGCTCGTTGATACCCAGGATTTCGATCAGGGTGCCATCGAGTCCATCAAGACAAATCCGAACCACTTCGAGATCTCCGCGTCCGAGTACGCAAATCCGTTCAACAAGGGTGCTTATGTCAACAAGCTGGATTTCGTGATCCTTGCATCTCTTGAGGTTGACGTAAACTTTAACTGTAACGTCGTTGTCGGTTCCGACGGCATGATCACAGGTGCCCAGGGCGGACATCCGGATACGGCAGCGGGAGCGAAGTGTACGATCGTCATTGCTCCGCTGCTTCAGGGAAGAATCCCGGCAATCTGTACAAATGTTACAACGGTAACGACCCCTGGTGAGTCCGTTGACGTTGTCATCACAGACTACGGAATCGCCATTAACCCGAGAAGACAGGACCTCATCGAGTGCATGAAAGGCGTTGACCTTCCGTTCTGCACGATCGAAGAGCTCCGCGATAAGGCGTACGCCATGGTCGGAACTCCGGATCCGGTGCAGTTTGACGACCGCGTGGTCGGCGTGATCGAGGCCCGCGACGGCACCATCATCGATGTGGTCAGAAAGATCAAAGACTATGAATTTGAGGATGAACAGTAATCTGCCCGTCCCGGTGCTGCGAAAACAGTTTCCCCAGACATGTTTTCGCAGCGTATACCCCCTTAGATAAAGGAGGTTTTGAGTATGTCTGAAATGTTAGTCGGTATTCTTGGTTTTGTATGTATCATTGCCATCGTCATTACCCTTTTTAAGAGCAAGACACTCCCCAGTATTGCTTTTATCACATTCCCGATGATCCTCGGTGTGATCCTCGTTCTTTCCGGATACTACACCTGGGACAACCTTGCAAAACTCATCAAGAGCGGCTTTTCCAGCACCGGCCCGACAGCGGCACTGTTCGTATTCAGCGTCCTGTACTTCGGGATCATGACAGATGCCGGAATGTTTGATGTCATCATCAACAATCATGCGGGTCCGGCACTGACCATGTGTTCGACTCTGATGGCGGCGGCTGTCCTCATGGGCGTCCTTGTAAAAGAGGTCGAAGGGACCACGAGCGTCATCACCTGCATGTCCGGACTGATCAGTACCTTCCTCCCGGCAGTCCTCGGCCGTCATCTGCCGCTCGTCATCGGTATCCTTTCCGTGCCGCTCGCACTCGCGTTCGACACCGACAGCTACTTCTACGGAATGCTTCCGGTCATGATCGGCATCGGAGAGGGCTTCGGGATCCCGGCGCTCCCGATCGCCGCAGCGATGGCAGTCTGCAGAAACTGCGCGACCTTCATCAGCCCGATGGTACCGGCAACACTCCTCGGAGTCGGCCTTGCGGATGTGGACATCAACCAGCACATCAAGAGCAACTTCTTGTGGGTATGGGGATTCTCCTTTATCTGCATGATCGCTGCGATTCTGTTTGGGATCATTCCGGTGTAAGCACGTTTACAGAATGGACAATTTCCCTGATTTTGATATAGCGGCTGTCTGATATACCCCACCGGACAGCGCAGAATACCTCCCATATGAATGAAAAATCCCCAGCGGTCAGAATGCGAAAAGCCGCTGGGGATTTTTCTGCCTTATTTTTCATATGCGATCAGAAACAGAATATTTGCACAGAAATCTGGTTGACTGTAATTTTTATTTGCCGTATAATAATGGTTATCTATGGGAAAGCGAGGCATGTCTGATGATTAAGAGCATGACCGGATTCGGCCGCCACGAGTTAGTGACGGACGAGTGTAAGATTTCAGTAGAGATAAAGGCGGTAAACCACCGGTATCTTGATCTGGGAATTAAGATGCCGAAGAAATTCAATTACTTCGAAGCATCCATGCGTACCCTCTTAAAGGATTATATCCAGAGAGGAAAAGTAGATATATTTGTGACATACGAGGATTATACCGACGCAAAGGTATTCCTCAAATATAACAAGTCTCTTGCACAGGAATATATGGACAGCTTTAAAAAGATGGCTGATGACTTTGATATCGACAATGATGTGAAAGTGTCCATGCTGGCAAGATGCCCGGAAGTCCTCACGATGGAGGAAGTTCCGGAAGATGAAGACCATATGTGGGAGCTCCTGAAAGATGCGCTCTCAAGAGCCTGTGAGGGATTCGTGGAGTCCAGGATCCGCGAGGGCGAGAATTTAAAGAACGATCTCGTAGGAAAGCTCGAATATATGCTGACACTTGTCGACTTTATCGAGGAGCGCTCCCCGAAGGTGATCGCGGAGTACCGCCAGAAGCTGGAAGACAAGGTAAAAGAACTTCTCGCGACTGCATCCGTGGACGAGTCCCGGATCGCAACGGAAGTTACGATCTTTGCAGATAAGATCTGTGTGGATGAGGAGACCGTCCGCTTAAGAAGCCACATTGAGGGAATGAAGAAGGAACTTTTAGCCGGCGGAAGTGTCGGAAGAAAGCTCGACTTTATCGCCCAGGAGATGAACCGTGAGGCAAACACGATCCTCTCAAAATCAACGGATCTCGAGATCTCCGACCGCGCGATCCTCTTAAAGACAGAGGTCGAGAAGGTAAGAGAGCAGATCCAGAACATCGAATAAAGATTGTGTTAGTACGGAATGCGGAGCAATCCGCGGTCCGCGAAACCAGCAGAATACATGATTGAGTAATCAGGAGGCATTTGTAATGCAGACAAAAGGAGTCCTCGTTGTAGTTTCCGGATTTTCCGGAGCAGGAAAAGGAACCGTGATGAAGGCGCTCTTGAATAAATATGATAATTACGCGCTTTCTGTATCGGCGACCACGAGAAATCCGAGACCGGGGGAGGAAAATGGAAGAGAGTACTTTTTCCTGACCGAATCCCAGTTCGAGGATATGATCAAAAATGACGAGCTGATCGAACATGCACGTTATGTAGATCATTATTATGGAACACCGAAAAAATATGTGGAAGAAAAGATGGCTGCAGGAAAAGACGTGATCCTTGAGATCGAGATCCAGGGAGCACTCAATATCAAGAAGAAATTCCCAGACGCGCTTCTCGTATTTATCGTACCGCCGACTGCGGAGGACCTGAAAAAACGTCTTACCGGCCGCGGAACTGAGAGCGCGGAAGTGATCGAAAAACGTCTCCGCCGTGCCGCGGAGGAGTCCGACGGAATGGATTCCTATGACTATATCGTAGTCAATGACGATATTGATACCTGCGTGGAAGATCTCCACAGCCTGATCCGCTCCAGCCACTTTAAAGAGTCCGCGAATACGGATCTTGTGGCGAGAATGAAGCAGGAGCTGCACGATATGACAAAATAAAGAATGTATCCGTAAAAATGCTACATGCAAAACCGGATACTTCAGATATTTAAAATTTATAACAAAAAACAGCAAAACTTCTCGCATCTTTACAGATGGAGAGGAAAGCTGCAACCAGGAAACTCATGATCTGAAAGGGGTATATTTTATGTTACATCCGTCTTATACAGACTTAATCGAAGCCGTAAACAGCGACGTTGAGCCGGGCGAGCAGCCGGTCGTTCAGAGCCGTTATTCCATCGTCATCGCAGCATCCAAGCGTGCGAGACAGCTGATCGCTGGTGACAAACCGCTCGTAGCAGGCGCTGCCGGAAAGAAACCGCTGTCCACCGCTGTCCAGGAGCTTTATGAGCAGAAAGTAAAGATCCTCACAGAGGACGAGGAGCCGGAGATCGAGACTGATTTCGAGGTGAAGGAGAGAACTCCGGAAGAGATCAAAAAAGAAGAAGAGTACGCGGAAGAATAAAAGCGATCCGCCCGGCCGTGTGATGCCAAGCCACGGACGGACGAACCGGAGAAATATGTTGGAAAGGGGAGGAAAACGGCTGAATCTGGCTTTAGTTTCCTCTTTTTTTCGCTGGCGGTTCCAAAAATGCCGGATACAGCTGCGGACCGCGAAGTTATACAGAGAAAGGAAAAACAAACAGAATGAATTTACTTTTCATATCACTGGGCTGTGATAAGAACCTTGTCGATACGGAAAAAATGCTGGGAATCCTCGGGAAAGAGGGCTATTCCTTCGTGGATGATGAAAATGAGGCAGATATCGTCGTTGTCAATACCTGCTGCTTTATCGGCGATGCAAAAGAAGAGAGCATCAACACGATCCTTCAGATGGCGGAGTTAAAGAAAACAGGCCGCTTAAAGGCGCTGATCGTAACCGGATGTCTCGCACAGCGCTACAAGCAGGAGATCATTGATGAGATCCCGGAGGTAGATGCGATCCTTGGAACGACTTCCTATGAGGCAGTCGGGGAGGCGATCAAAGAAGTCATGCACGGAGAAACACCGGAGGTCTTCGAGAGCATCGATGCGCCGGTGAGCAAGACTACAGACCGTCTTGTGACGACAGGCGGACATTATGCGTTCTTAAAGATCGCGGAGGGCTGTGACAAGCGCTGCACGTACTGCATCATTCCGTATCTTCGCGGAAAATACCGCAGCGTTCCGATGGAGCAGCTTGTGAAGGAAGCGGAGGAGCTTGCAGAAAAAGGCGTGAAGGAGCTGATCCTGGTAGCCCAGGAGACAACTCTTTACGGAAAAGACCTCTACGGCGAGAAGAAGCTTCCGGAGCTCTTAAGACGTCTGGCAGCTGTATCCGGTATCCAGTGGATCCGCCTCCAGTACTGCTACCCGGAGGAGATCACCGATGAGCTGATCGAGACGATCAAAACTGAAGAAAAAGTCTGTAACTATCTGGACATCCCGATCCAGCACGCAAGCGATGCCGTGTTAAAACGGATGGGCAGAAGAACCAACAACAAAGAGATCCGCGGACTGATTGCGAAACTCAGAAAAGAGATTCCGGACATCGCGCTCCGCACCACTCTGATCTCCGGATTTCCGGGTGAGACGGAGGAAGACCACGAGATCCTGATGCAGTTTGTCGATGATATGGAATTTGACCGTCTCGGCGTATTCGCATATTCCCCGGAGGAAGATACCCCGGCATTCAGCTTTGAAAATCAGGTTCCGGAGGAGGTAAAACAGGATCGCCGCGATGAGATCATGGAACTCCAGCAGGAGATCGCTTTTGAGAAGTCTGAGGCAATGAAGGGACGCACCCTTGAAGTCATGATCGAGGGCAAGGTTGCTGATGAGAACGCCTACGTCGGACGTACCTACATGGACAGCCCGAACGTGGATGGACTTATCTTTGTAAACACCGGACTTTCCCTGATGTCCGGAGATTTCCTTAAGGTACGCGTCACAGGCGCGTCCGAATATGATCTGATTGGGGAGGCAGTGAATGAATTTACCGAATAAACTGACAATATTACGAGTGATCATGATCCCGTTTTTCGTAGCTGCGCTTCTTTATGACGGCGGCGCAAACCAGAACATGCGTTATGTGGCGGCGGCGCTCTTTATCATCGCGAGCCTGACCGATATGCTGGACGGAAAGATCGCGAGAAAGTATAATCTGGTAACAAATTTTGGAAAATTTATGGATCCGTTGGCGGATAAACTGCTTGTCTGCTCCGCACTGATCTGTATGATCGAGCTTCGTGAGCTTCCGGCCTGGATGGTCATCATCATTATCAGCCGTGAGTTCATTATCAGCGGCTTCCGTCTGGTGGCATCCGACAACGGTGTTGTCATCGCGGCGAGCTACTGGGGAAAATTTAAGACCACATTCCAGATGATCGGTGTGGTTCTTCTGATCTTTAATATTCCGGCGTTGTCAACTTTGACGACGATCATTGTCTGGATCGCTCTTGCATTGACAGTAATTTCACTTGTTGACTACATTGTGAAGAACGCCGGCGTTCTTACGGAAGGAAAAATGTGATGATTCGAACAGAACAGGGTTATGCCCAGATATTTAAAATTTACGGAAAAAGCGAGACGGAAGTAAAGGAAAAGCTTCAGGACCTCTTAAAGTGCGGCGGCGCTGTCGTGATCTACACGAGACGCCGCGGAAAAGATGTCCATGTTCTCGCGGAGACACAGGCGGAGGATGAGGAGTCCGCCAAGGCGGCGTTAAAACCTGTTGCCAAGGAGATAAAAAAGGCACTGGGCGACATGTATTATTCCACGAAAGAGAATGAGACGATGGAAGAGACCGTTGTGCGCCTCCTCACAAAGTACGGACTCACGGTGACAACGGCGGAGTCCTGCACCGGCGGCATGGTGGCTGCAAAGATCATCAATGTGCCAGGTGCATCTGACGTATTTGATCAGGGTTATATCACATATTCGAACAAATCAAAGAGAAAGATCCTCGATGTCAGCAAGGCAACTTTAAAAAAATACGGGGCAGTCAGTGAGCAGACCGCAAGGGAGATGGCACTCGGCGGTGTTCTCGCGGCTGATGCGGATGCCTGCGTTGCTGTAACGGGGCTTGCTGGTCCGGACGGTGGAACAGAGGAGAAGCCGGTGGGACTCGTATACGTTTCCTGCTGCATGAAGGACGAAGTGATTGTGGAGGAATGCCACTTCAACGGTACAAGACAGGAGATCCGGGAACATGCCGCGGTCACGGCGCTGGACCTTTTGAGAAGAATGATCATCAGATCTAGACAGTAGACCGGGTCCAGGCGTGACCTGGTCATAAATATTAAGGGATGAGCAGGTGAATCATGCGCTGGTATGAAAAACTGTATGTCGGGGAACAAGCGAAAAAGCACAGATACGAAACGATCCAGGCGGTCCGAAATGGAAGACCAATGGGCTTTTATGTCCTGACTCCGGCGGCTGGGGAGCGGAACCTTTTAGATATCTATCCGGCGCTGACATTAAAGCTTCCTTACTATGAAAAGCAGGATCTTCTGATCGTAGGGATCGCTGCGGATTTTGAGGATGCGGCGGCGCTTGCGGGGCGGATCATCTGTGAGGTCTACAAAAAGACCGGCGGGTATGATGTGAACTCCTTTCTTTTCGGAAAGGGGTGCTGCGAGTGATCCATATTTTGCTGATGATCTTAAAGGTCATCGGAGTCATCCTGTTAGTGATCCTTGGACTGATCCTCGCTGCGGTATTGCTGATCCTGTTCGTCCCGGTGCGATACCGGGCGGATGTCTCCTTCGAAGGAAAACCGGACGGGGAGGCGGCAGTGAGCTGGCTTCTACATCTCGTGCGGATCCGGGTGAGTTATCACGAACACGCGGATGTATCCGGGCGGGTGCTGTGGTTTAAGCTGTTTGATGTGAGATTGTGGCCGCCGGAGGATGAGGAAGAACAAAAAACAAAATCAGAAACGGAGCCGGTTTTTGCGGAATTTGAAAAAACACCGGTACTGTCAGAAAATGATTCTGAAATCAGAAACACAGAGGTATCTGTTTTAACTGAAAACGAGCAGCAGGAAATACCTTTGGAAACAGTTGCGGAGACATCGAAAGCGGAAGAGAAAAAAACTGCCGGGGATGACAGGACGGCTGTCCCTGCGGAAGATGATGAACTTGTTGTCCATGCAACGGAGCTTATTTCAGAATCGAATGAATCTTCTTCTCCCAGCGTACTGCCGGCGGATGCTTTAAAAAACTCCTCAAAGGAAAATTTTAAGGAACCCGTTGTGAAAGAGGAGCGCGTGGAGGAGGTTAAGAACTGTTTCGGTGCGAAGATCAAAGAAAAATTGGCTCGACTTATAAAAAAAGCCAGAACTCTTTGGAATAGAATCCGGGAACTGCCCGGAAAGATCCGAAAGCTGGCTGACGGGATATCAAAGAAGAAAATTTCTCTGGAAAAGACCTGGAACAGCATCTCGATGTTCTGGCACGACGGGCAGAACCAGAAGGCGTTTCGCCTTGTCTGGAAGCGCGCAAAAAAACTTGTCCGCTACGTTCTTCCGAAAAAGGTGCAGGGACGGATTCACTTCGGTTTCGATGATCCCTACGATACGGGGCAGGTTCTTACGGTGGTCAGTCCGTTTTATGGCTTATACGCGAGAACACTGACTCTGGAGCCGGATTTCACCGGAACGGCGCTTGACGGAGAACTTCATTTTAAGGGGCGGATCGCCCTGTGGTATCCGCTCTGGACGGCAGCAAGACTGTTTATCAGTAAAGATTTCAGAAGATTACTTCGTTTCTTGAGGAAAAGAGATTCTGGGACGAAAAAAGCATAGATTTAGGAGGAATCGGTATGGCAGAAAATCAGTTTCCATCTACCGTGGACGCACTGTTTAAGGGGATGGATCATTTCATTACATCGAAAACCGTTGTGGGCGAGCCTGTGAAGGTGGATGAGAACACGACGATCATTCCGCTTGTGGACGTGACCTGCGGCATGGCAGCCGGTTCCTTTGCCCAGTCCGCAAAGACAAATGGCGGCGGCGGTATGAGCGCGAAGATGAGCCCCAGCGCCATCCTCGTGATCCAGAACGGCATGACAAAGCTCGTGAATATTAAACATCAGGATGCAGTCACCAAAGTCCTCGACATGGTCCCGGATATCGTAAACCGCTTCACCGGAGGCAATGATATTACTCCGGACGCGGCGGCAAAAGCGGAGAAGATGGCAGCTGAGATGGAGAAAGAGAAATGAACACAATTCCTCGGAGCGATCCGGGGAATTGTTGTATCTGAACGCCATTTATGATAAAATGGTTTTAACGATTTCGGGTATGAGAGGAGGGAATAAGCGTGACACATTTAAATATCCCGGTAGGAATTTCTGATTTTGCTGAGATCCGGCAGAACGGATATTATTATGTCGATAAGACAGGCCTTATTGCCGAGGTATTAAAAGCTCAGGCAGTAAAAGTGACACTGATTACCCGTCCAAGGAGATTCGGAAAGACATTGGGGATGAGTACTCTGGAAAATTTCTTTAGTATTCGAAAAGACAGTGCGGTATTGTTTCAGGGACTGGGGATCATGAATGCTTCGGCGCTCTGTCAGAAATGGATGAATCAGTGTCCGACGATCTTCCTTTCGTTTAAAGATGTGGATGGCCTGACTTTCGATAGTGCCTACGGAATGTTGGAAGCAACGATTGCTGAATTATTTCGAAAATATACAGACCTTCTGGACAGCGAAAATGTAAATGATTATGACAAAGAAGCTTTTCGCCGTATCTTAAAAGGCGAAGCCGGTACGACCGGAATCAAGAAAAGTCTCTCTCTTCTCATGCGAATGCTGAGTGATCATTATGGAAAACAAGTGGTGCTGTTGCTGGATGAGTATGATGTTCCTGTGGCCAAGGCGAGCAATCACCATTATTATCAGGAAATGTTAGAAGTAGTGAAAGCAATGATGAGCACTGCATTAAAAGACAACAATGCCCTTCAATTTGCAATCATTACCGGCTGCCTGAAGATCGCGAAAGAGAGTATTTTCACCGGAACAAATAATTTCGTGTCAGATACGATCACTTCTTCCAGGCTGAATGAATACTTTGGATTTACGCAAGATGATGTAGACAGGATTTTACGGGATGCGGATGCCAAAGATCATGCAGAGGCGATGAAATACTGGTATGACGGATATCATTTTGGCGATTTTGATGTATATTGTCCGTGGGATGTGATGAATTACCTGTTTGATCTTTCGAACGATCCGAAGGCAAGACCTGCGAGTTACTGGAAGAATACGAGCGATAACGCAATCATCCGCTCCTTTATCGATTATTCGGGGAGCAGTATTACCGGAAAACTGGAAACATTGTTAGCGGGAGGAACGATCTCACAGAAGGTTGAAGAAAACCTCACATACGATCTTCTGCACTCCTCAGAAGAAAATTTGTGGAGCATTCTTTATCTGACCGGCTATCTGACAGGGGTTCGCGGAGAAGATCAGACTACAAAACTTATGATTCCGAACGCGGAGATCCGGGAGATCTTCGAGTCGACTGTCGTAAAGTGGTTTCAGGACAAAGCGAAAGGAACTGACCGAAGAACTCTGTTCCATGCAGTATGGAATGGTGACAGTGAACTTTTGACGCGTGAGATGAGCACGCTGTTGAGAATGACCATCAGCTATCATGATTATAAAGAAGATTTTTATCATGCATTCCTTGCTGGAATCTTCGCCGGTGTGGGGTATATGGTGGAATCCAACCGAGAACACGGTGAGGGACGGAGTGATGTGATCGTATGCGATTCGGAAAACGGACGGCTCGCTGTCTTTGAGGTTAAGTGTTCTGCCGCACTTGAGAAAATGGAAGAAAGCTGTGAAACGGCATTGCGCCAGATCGATGAACGCATGTATGCAAAAGAGTTTGAAGACAGCTATGATCAAGTTCTCTGCTATGGAATTTCTTTCTATAAGAAACGCTGTCTGGTAAAGAAAATTCACTCGTGAACTCGTGAAATTCATGATTACTGGAAAGATACAGAACTGTTGCGAATCATTATCTAAAAGACCGCATAATCTGTCATAGACATTCCTTTTTGGGAGAATGGGTATGAAGCGATTATGCGGTCTTATGCTGTTCTGCGTAGGTTTCGGTATGACCTGGGCGTTAGTGCTGCCGACGACATTTTTCCTTGTACTCACGGCGGCGGCGCTGATGATCGTGGGGTATAATCTGTTTTGTGGGTAAAAATATTAAGCCCGTTAGTATTAGATTCTTATTTTTGTTGACATAAAAACCAAACAAACTATTGTCCCTTGTTGAATGCACTGCACCTTATATATTAAATAAATAACAAGAAGCACAGGAGATGGATTTATGCTATTCTTAGTATTATGCACCTTTTCAGAAGATGAGCAGGTTTGGATCGAACAATTATTTAATGAAAATCACACCCTTTTATATAAAGTTTCTTATCAGTTGCTTCAATCAGAAACAGACGCGGAAGACGCTGTTGCACAGGCATTTTTAAATATAATGGAACATTTTGAAAAAATCAGCCAGTTACCACGCCGCGACCAGATTCCCTATAGTGTTATTATTGCAAAGAATGCATCCTATGATATTCTTCGTAAGAAGAAAAAGATGATTCCGGTGGAAGAGTTTTATGAAACAAGGACGGATTCTGGAGTAGAAGAAGCTTTCTTTGAAAAATTCAAGAAGGAGCAGTTGGCGGTGGCATTAGAACATTTAGAAGAAAATGATCGAACACTTCTTATGTTTCGATTTGGTCGTAACATGTCATTAAAAAATATCGCAGTGCTGATGGGAATCTCGGAAGAGACAGCTAAAAAGAGGAGCCAGCGGGCAATAAAAAAACTGAAGAAAAAACTGGAAGAAATTGAGAGGTAAAAAGTGACAAGTATTTTAAGAGAAGTTTGTCGAGAAAGATTGAATCAAGAGTGGGCACAAGCTGATAAGAGTCTAGATAATTACAAAAATGTGATGTCAAAAGAAAGTAAATTGATTGACGAAGGGGAAATTAGAAAAAACATTTTGGATAAGGCAGCAAATAAAATTCTTGCACTCCCATTCCCGGAACAGGCTGTATTTCATCTTTATTATGCTTTTCACTTAGATGACTCGCAGATTAATGAAATTCTCATGATTCCGTATGCTCATGGAATGCGGATTAGTATGTTGAATTACCTTCAAAAATGGACAAGTACTCCAGAAATATTTGCATGTCCAGAAAGCATTTCTCAGATATGCACAATATCACTGACAAAGCTAATGGCTGAGATAAATACAACAGAGGATATCCAACATGTGTATTCTAGACGTTTCAGAAAACAATTACGGAAAATCCATATTACACAACAACCGACAGATCATTTATTTCGTGGAATTTTGCGGGCTGCAGCTGTTTTTCTTGCGATTTCTCTCGGATTTTCAACAGCAATGGTCACAAATGCGGAATTTCGTGGAAAAATTTTGGAATGGATCGTGGAGACATATCCGAAGTATTCTAAAATCGGGTTGGAAGGTATACAAAATAAGCATGTCATAGAGGAAGGGAATAATTTAGGTTCTTTCCAGATTAACTATATTCCAGATGGATATCAATTGGTATATCAGAGCAATCTCCCATTAATGAAAAAATTCAGATATAAAAATTCAGAAAATACCAGTATTACAATACAAGTTTCACCTGGGAATGGGTCAAATAATTATAATACGGAGAATTCAGAAATAAAGTCATGTATGATCGGAGAGAAAAATGTATTATATTGGGAAAAAGATGGAGTCCGAATGTGTGTGATTAAGGAAGGGGAATGGCTGATAAGCGTTGTCACAGAACTTCCATTTAATGAAGTATTCAAAATTGTGGAAAATATAAATTATTGTAATTGACATGTCCCTAAAGTCTCATTTGACCGTTATATAGATGAAAAAGATAAAGGAGGACGTGTTTATGAAAAGACACAACAGCAAATGTGCGGCATCTATAAAAGCACTGATTGACGTAGCTGCTAGTGATGACGTGGTTACAATGACTTTTCGTTATAAATGCAAAGAGGTGTGGGAGTCTGATCCATCTTATTCTGATGGTGGATTTTGGTTTTTGGGATATGTGACAGACTCTTCATATTTTAAATATACTATTAATTAAAACGCTTATGCTAACTGCTAATATCGCAAAATTATTTATTCCTATTGAGATCTGTTTTGCTGATATGATATTAGTTTTCTATGAAGGCTATTAAAGCAAAAATCAGTTTTTCTAAATCTAATTAAGAAGGAGATACATGCTTTTTTTATTAATAATCACACCCATTGTCCATTTCTTGCTTGCAAAAACAAAGTTCACAATAACGAGAATTATAATTGTATTGCTTCAAGAAATTATACAGACGATGATATGGAAACGGATATATGCAAATCGTACTAAATGGTTTTCGTATTTTCTAATATTATTTGGTACAATAATTCCATATATGCTATATTTAGATAAGGATATTCCTAGTAGTTATATGGCAACTATAATAATAATAGCGCTTTTTTTATGGATAGAACTTCTACAATATCAAAGAAAACTTCTGTTTTTCACTTTTGGTGTATCGATAGCATGTTTATTATTATATTATAAAGGATTTCCAACGAAAATGTGTGAAATATTTCCGTTATTAGTATACTGCATAGAAATATTTCCGTTAATGCTCCAAGCAAAAAAAGAAAAGTAAGGGAATGCCTGACAATAACTCGGATATGAGTGCAGAAACAAGAGTATATCATATATCCTTCGGATAATATAATAGGTTTTGCGATGGAAAGTCGCGAATACTGGTAAAGAATGAATAAAAAGATCGAGCTACTAATAATAGATGCTCACAGAAGTTTTATAGATACGAAAAATAAAGGCACCCTCATTTGAGAATGCCTTTATTTCGATTCCCTATCTTGTTTAGGGAGAATGGATATGAAGCGATTATGCGGTCTCATGCTGTTCTGCGTGGGTTTCGGCATGACCTGGGCCTTGATATTGCCGACAACCTTTTTTCTTGTGATTACGGCGGCAGCGCTTATGATCGTGGGATATAATCTGTTTTGCGGGTAAAACAGGACAGATGAGTGATGCCGGATCTTCAATTCTGATTTTTCGGGCAAAGGAGTCGAAAAACGGCACACCGCATTCTTGTTACTTTCGTGATGAGCAGGTGTGCCAAAATTTTTTATCAAGACGCAGAGCAGACGTTTGATATATAGGAATGTTTTTGATATAATGTAAACACGGAGTAACTGTTCAGTAGGTCTGCGCACTTGCTGCGCTGACCGTAAGAAAACATAGGCTGGAGGGCAAAAATCCCATCAGCGAAGCTGATTTGGAATGGATTTTTGCGTGTAACTATGAAGGTACTGAATAGTTACAACACGGAAGTATAAAGATGGAGAGGAGGACTTTTATGGGACCAATTTTTGAGGGTGATGGATGGTTCTGCGTGATAGCGATCATTGTTTCGAAGCTTTTAGCGGATATTCCCTGGCTGTCAGATCAACTGAGACTCCCGGGAATCGTGATGATCTCACTGATTTTTGCCCTGTTTTACGGGCCGGAACCAAAGCGGATCTCGAAAAAAATTTTCGTGGGAGGAGTAGTGGCCCTTACGGTCGCTTCGCTGCTTGGAGAGCTGGTCGGGAATTTTATTGGAAAAGGTATCTGAATCGTTCTGTTGGGAATGCAGATCTGAATAAAAAAATATGCGGGCACATGAAAAAGGCACCCTCACATGAGGATGCCTTCATTTCATTTCCCTATCTTGTAAAAGGAGGATTAAGCTCTCTCAACGAGACCGGATCTTAAGCAGGAAGTGCATACATACATCTTGCGGGAGCCGCCGTTAACCTTAACCTTTACAGATTTTACATTCGCGTTCCAGATTTTATTGGATCTTCTATGGGAATGGCTTACTCCATTACCAAAGTGAGCCGCCTTTTCGCAAATAGCACATTTAGCCATGATTCCACCTCCTTAATCATTCATACGGTTGGATGCAAAAATCCATAACATGGATATCATAGCAGAAGATTGCGTATTTTGCAAGCAAAATTTTTAAAAATTTCACATTTTTTTGAAAAATAGGTGGAATCCCATGGACAGAGAAAACGGGATATGGTATATTAAGGTTATCAAAGTTCAATAAGAAAGGAACTTTTGCGCCTTGATATCAGGATACGGCGCTTATTATCAGTAGGAATGGAGGCTTAGAGTATGAAGGGATGTATTAACAATAAAATGGGACAGATCCAGATCGACACCGATGTTATCGCTCTTTATGCCGGCACGACAGCGGTAGAATGCTTTGGAATCGTGGGAATGGCTGCAGTAAGTATGAAAGACGGTCTGGTAAAGCTTTTAAAGAGAGAAAGCCTGACTCACGGAATCAATGTAACGATCAATGATAATGCAATTGAGATCGACTTCCACGTAATCGTATCCTATGGCGTCAGCATCTCGACCGTAGCGGATAACCTGATCGAGAGTGTGAAATACAAAGTAGAAGAGTTCACGGGAATGCCAGTTGAAAAGATCAATATCTTTGTTGAAGGCGTTCGAGTGATAGATTAAGGAGGAAGTAAAATCCATGGAATTAAAGTCCGTAGATGCCGCTCTCTTACAGAAAGCGGTTCTGGCCGCAGCGAAAGGCCTTGAGGCAAAAAAAGAATGGATTAACGAATTAAACGTATTCCCGGTTCCGGACGGTGATACGGGTACGAATATGACCATGACGATCATGGCCGCAGCAAGAGAGGTGGCAGCGATCGAAAATCCGACAATGGAATCCATCGCGAAAGCCCTCTCATCCGGTTCCTTAAGAGGCGCCCGCGGTAACTCCGGCGTTATCTTATCCCAGTTATTCCGCGGCTTTACAAAGGAGATCAAGGAATCCAATGAGATTACCGTGACAACTCTGGCAAACGCGTTTACCCGCGCGACTGAGACTGCTTATAAAGCAGTTATGAAGCCGAAGGAAGGTACGATCTTAACAGTTGCAAAGGGAATGGCAGAAAAGGCCGTTGATCTTGCGACACAGACTGACGATGTGATCGACTTCCTGACCCAGGTGATCGAGGAAGGTGACTATGTATTAAGCCAGACTCCGGAGATGCTCCCGGTATTAAAACAGGCGGGTGTAGTCGACTCCGGCGGACAGGGTCTGATGCAGGTCATGAAAGGCGGTCTTGACGGTCTTTTAGGAAAAGGGATTCCGTTTGATGCGGTCGCTCCGGCCTCCGGAAATGAAGGATCCGCAAAGCCGAAGGTGGCTGCAGGAAGTGATGATCTTTCCACATCGGATATTAAATACGGCTACTGCACTGAGTTCATCGTAAACGTGGAAAAACCGTACGATATGGAGGAAGAGCAGAAGTTTAAAGGATATCTGGAATCCATCGGTGACTGTGTTGTCGTTGTCTCCGATGACGATATCATCAAAGTCCATGTTCACACGAACCATCCGGGTCTCGCGTTCGAGAAAGGCTTAACCTACGGTTCCCTTTCCAGAATGAAAATCGACAATATGCGCGAGGAGCACCACGAGCGTCTGATCCAGAACGCGTCGAACGTTGCCCAGACACCGGATGCCCCGGCGGAGGCAAAAGAAGAAGCTCCGGCTGCAGATGAGCCGAGAAAGCCATACGGATTTATCGCTGTCTCCATCGGCGAAGGTCTCGGCGAGATCTTTAAGGGGATCGGTGCCGACTATCTGATCGAGGGCGGCCAGACGATGAACCCGAGTACCGAAGATATGTTAAATGCCATCGATAAGGTCAACGCTGACGTGATCTATATCCTTCCGAACAACAAGAACATCATTCTTGCCGCAGAGCAGGCAAAGAGTCTTGTGGAAGATAAGAAGATCTTCGTCGTTCCGTCAAAGACCGTACCGCAGGGAATCGCAGCTCTCATCAACTTCCTCCCGGATCTTTCTCCGGAAGAGAACCTTGAGAACATGACTGCTGAGATGGGACATATCCGTACCGGCCAGATCACCTACGCAGTCCGCAATACAAACATTGACGGAATGGAGATCCACGAGGGCGATATCATGGGAATCGGCGATTCCGGCATGCTGGCAGTCGGTCAGGATGTGGAGGAGACGGTTCTTGAAACCTTAAAACGCATGGTGGATGATGAATCAGAACTCATCAGCGTCTACTACGGCGAAGATGTGACGGAAGAGAAAGCCGAAGCGCTCGTAAAGAAGGCGCAGGAAGCATTCCCGAACTGTGAAGTGGAATTAAACAACGGCGGTCAGCCGATCTATTATTACCTGCTCTCTGTAGAGTAAGCAGAAAAGTGTCCCGGAAATTGCAGGAACCGCTCAGAGTGTTTCTGTACGATCCTGTATTTCCCGACATATGTACAACGACAGAAAAAGCTGCTCCTTTTGGTCAAGAGACCTGACGAGGCAGCTTTTTCCGTTGCCGCCCGGTTGAAAGGAATAGTCCGCGGCGGATCCTGGCATGCAGATATGAGGCCAGAAAAAATGAGAAAGGAGCATGAAACCGATGGCAAACGACCAGTCCATAGAGACCTTAAAAGGGATCGGAGAAAAAACAGCAAAACTTTTTGAGAAAGTCGGGATCCGCACCATCGATGACCTGCTCCATTACTATCCGAAGGGATATGACACGTACGGGGAGCCGAAGGCGATCGGCGAGCTCTCCGAGGATGAGACCGGCGCTGTAGATGGCTTTTTAAAGAGCGGAGCGACCGGCGTCCATATCAATGGGCTCTCGATCGTCCAGGCGACGATCAGCGACATGACAGGGAAACTGCACCTTGTCTGGTATCATATGCCGTACCTGAAAAATACGCTCCGTCCGGACAGTCACTTTATTTTCCGCGGACGTGTGATCCGGAAGAAGAACGGTCTCACAATGGAACAGCCCCAGATGTTTAAACCGGAGGCATATGAGGAACTTTTATCCAGCATGCGCCCGGTCTATGCACAGACAAAAGGTCTTGGAAATAAGACGATCACCTCCGCAGTCGAACAGGCGCTCGCGATCCGCACCCTGGAGAGGGATTATCTTCCGGCCAGCTTAAGGATCTCCAACGAACTTGCGGAGTATAATTTTGCGATCGAGCACATCCACTTTCCGGCAAACGAGGAAGACCTGAGATTTGCGAGAAAGCGGCTCGTCTATGACGAGTTCTTCTTCTTTCTTCTGGCTGTGCGCCATTTAAAGGAAAAACGCCAGAACATCCGGAGCCCGTTTCATGTAGAAAAGCAGGAAGAATGCAGAAGACTCCTGAAAGATCTGCCGTACAGGCTCACGAATGCCCAGCTGAGGACCCTGGAGGAGGTGCTGGGAGACTTAAAGAGCGGCTCCGTCATGAACCGCCTGATCCAGGGAGACGTTGGTTCCGGCAAGACGATCATCGCGGTCCTGGCACTCCTGGCGGTCTGTGAAAATGGGTATCAGGGCGCGCTGATGGTCCCGACTGAAGTCCTCGCGAGACAGCACTATGAGTCTGTGGCGGAATTGTTTGCCGCACATGGAGTCGAAAAGGAAGTGGTGCTCATCACCGGATCCATGACGGCAAAGGAAAAACGGCTTGCCTACGAAAAGGTTGCTTCGCACGAAGCGGATATCATCATCGGCACGCATGCCCTGATCCAGGAGAAGGTCGTCTATGACAATCTGGCGCTCGTCATCACGGATGAGCAGCACCGTTTCGGCGTCGCCCAGCGGGAAATGTTTGGAAGCAAGGGACAGTTGCCGCATGTGCTTGTCATGAGCGCGACGCCAATCCCGAGGACCCTGGCGATCATCCTGTACGGGGATCTCGACATCTCTGTAATTGATGAACTTCCGGCGAACCGTCTCCCGATCAAAAACTGCGTGGTCGACAAGAGCTACCGCCCGCGCGCCTACCGTTTTATCGAAAACGAGGTAAAAAATGGGCGCCAGGCATACGTGATCTGCCCGATGGTGGAGGAGAGCGAGATGATCGAGGCGGAGAATGTCCTGGACTACACGAAGATTTTAAGGGAAAATCTGCCGGGGATCCGGGTCGAATACCTCCACGGAAAGATGAAGGGAAAAGAGAAGAATAAGATCATGGAAGAATTTGCCGCAGGGAATATCCAGGTCCTGGTCTCCACCACCGTTATCGAGGTCGGCGTCAATGTGCCGAACGCAACGGTGATGATGATCGAGAATGCCGAACGGTTCGGTCTTGCACAGCTCCACCAGCTTAGGGGGCGCGTCGGGCGCGGAGACAAGCAGTCCTACTGCATCATGGTCAACGCGTCCGGAAACAAGGAGAAGAACCGGCGTCTGGAGGTCCTAAATAAATCCAACGACGGCTTTTACATCGCTTCCGAGGATCTCAAACTCAGGGGCCCGGGGGATCTCTTCGGGATCCGCCAGAGCGGCGATCTCGAATTCCAGCTGGCGGATATCTATACGGATGCCGTGACACTGAAAAAGGTGTCCGAGGATGTGAACCGGCTTCTGGCAAGGGATGAGAACCTGGAAGAGGAAGAAAACCGGGAACTGAGAAAGCGGCTTGACCGGTTTATGGAAGAGAAGTACGAGAAGCTGAATTTATAGAAAAAGAGGAGAATGACACACATGACAAGACTTGATGAACTCTTATATGAAATGACACGCTATGACGATAAGGATGTACGACGGATCCAGCACTTTTTAAAGGTGCATGAGTTTGCGAGACTGATCGGTCTCGCGGAGAACCTCGATCCATACACCCAGGAGGTCCTGGAGGCCGCAGCGATCGTTCATGATATCGGAATTCACAAGGCAGAAGAGAAATATGGACGGAATACCGGAAAATATCAGGAGATGGAAGGTCCGGGAGAGGCACGGACGATGCTCACGGCGCTTTCCTGGCCGCAGGAGGTCATTGACCGCGTCTGCTATCTCGTGGGACACCACCATACCTACGACAACATTGACGGAATGGATTACCAGATCCTCGTGGAGGCGGACTTCCTTGTCAACCTCTTTGAGGACGGCTCCACGCCGGATATGCAGAAAAACGTATTTATCCGGAATTTCCGGACGGAGGGCGGAAAACGCCTGTTCCGCCTGATGTTCGAGAGCGGAGAAAACGAAAAATAAACCGCCTGGACCCAATGGTGCCGGGCGGCAACGACGATTGAAAGTAAGAGGAAAGAATCTATGATGATCGAACTGAAACAGGTATTTTCAGGAAAGCGCCTGGAGGAGGTCCATGCACTCTATGAGACCGCCTTCCCAGCATGTGAGAAAAAGCCGTTTTCCATGATCACCGCCGGTCAGGAGACAGGACTTGTCGAGATCCTGGCGATCGAGGAGAATAACGGATTTCTCGGTCTCGCCATCATGGCGAAAGCGGGAGACCGCGTCCTGCTCGATTATTTTGCGATCGCTGATCAGGCGCGCGGACATGGCGTGGGATCCGCAGCACTTAGGGCACTTCGCGGGAAATATCAGGGCATGCGGCTCATCATTGAGATCGAGAGTACAAAATGTGTGGATGAGGAGGAACTTTTCCTTCGTACACGCCGGAAGAAGTTCTATCTCCGGAATGGGTTCACGATGCTGCCCTACGATATCGATCTCTGGGGAACCGAGATGGAGATGCTGTCGAACGGAATGCCGTGCTCCTATGAGGAATATCTGGATATCTACACGACTGCGTTCGGGGAAGAGGTCTCGGACCGGATCCACTTTTTGCGGGAGGTTCCGGCGGCGGAGGAAATCTGATCACAGATAGAGCAGAAATGATCCGCATGGGACCGCGTGATCAGGGATATTGCCGCTGTGGAAAGAAAAGGTATGGCAAATTCACAAAAAGTACACAGTGGTGTGCTATAGTTGGCACAAATAAAGCTTTGCCAACAATTAACGATGAGAGGATTACAAAATATGAAAAAACATGTATTATTAGGAGCACTGCTCCTGACTGCAGCACTTTCTGCAAGCATTACCGGCTGTTCTTCTTCCGGCACAAAAGAATCCGGCTCTCCAAAGGTGGAAATCGCTGAGATCCGTGATGAGACCGTGGAACCTGACTTTTCCGGCGCTGATATCGAGGTATATTCCTTAAATGCACCGATCGACTTCGATTATTCCAGTGCGGACACCGACATGATCTTTAAAAAGAAGGACGGAGTATGGCTGGATGCCATGGATTCCGCGATCCCGATCAATCAGGATAAATTTGATGCGATGGCCCGGAACTTCTTAAATCTCCACGCAGTTTCCGAGATCGCGGATGCAGACGGCAGTGATCTTTCTTCTTACGGGCTGAGCGAACCGGCATATACGGTTACGATCACAGATGGAGAAAAAGGAGCAATCACCATGGATATCGGAAATCAGGACGCCGATGGCAATTATTACCTTTCCGATGAAAAGAAGATCTACACGATAAAGGCTGCCACCGTGGATTCCCTGGTATTCGATTACTCTACACTTGTTGTCCGTGACGGTCTTGATCTTCAGATCTCCCCATCGGATATTCAGAGTGTCTCCATCACAATGGATGGAAAGACAACGACCATCAGCAGCTCCGATACGGAAGCGATGACGAAGATCGCAGACGGGATCAACAACCTCAAGGCATTTGATTATGCGAGCTATCATATCCTGAGTCAGGAACTTACAAATGCAGATCTGACGACGGATACGCGCAACACCTTCCAGGCAGAGCTTACGGTAAACGGAGAGAAGAAATCTCTCACAGTCTATGTCGGAACCTATGCAAATCCAGATCAGACATACCGTTATATCCAGCTTGACGCTTCCAACATGATCATGGTGGTCGACAATAATGTCGTTTTGAATCTTTTAAACGGAATGATCCCGGAAAAAGATCTTCAGTAATGCGGAAGAGACTTGTTTTGCAAAGTTTCTGAAAATTTTTCAGGTCAGAAGGCAAGGAAAAGGAGAGAGAATCTACCTTTTCCTTGCCTTTTTTTCTTGTTTGAGCTATTATAATACATAACTTTGAAAATAAAGGAGAGAAAAACATGAATCGATTACTCGATCTCTTCCTTACGTTTGCCAGAATCGGCGGTCTTACCTTTGGCGGCGGATATGCGATGCTTCCGATCCTCCAGAGAGAAGTCGTTGAGAAAAAAAAATGGACAACGGAAGAAGAACTTATGGACTATTACGCGATCGGACAGTGTACTCCGGGCGTTATCGCGGTAAATACAGCGACTTTCGTCGGTCAGGGACTCGCAGGTCCGATCGGCGGTATTGTTGCAACCCTGGGAGTTGTATTCCCGTCCCTGATCATCATCACGGTCATCGCAGCGTTTATCCAGAACTTCGCACACCTTGCGATCGTCCAGAACGCTTTCGCGGGGATCCGTGTCTGTGTCTGCGTCCTGATCTTCAATGCGGTCGTAAAGCTCTGGAAAAAAGCGGTCGTCGATAAGCCGACACTTGTGATCTGCGTGCTCGTGATCCTCGGCTCCGCGCTGACAGATCTTTCCCCGATCGTATTTGTAATTTTTGCGGCGGTTGTTGGAATTATCCTGAAGAATAAGGAGGTGGCTTCCAAATGATGATCCTGATCCGATTATTCTTCGAATTTTTCAAAGCCGGACTCTTCGCGATCGGCGGCGGAATGGCGACACTGCCGTTCCTCTATAATATCTCCGACAAGACCGGATGGTTCACTTACGGACAGCTTGCCGATATGGTGGCGATCTCCGAGTCCACACCGGGACCGATGGGCGTCAACATGGCAACCTATGTCGGCTTTACAACGGCCGGACCGGTCGGCGCAGTCATTGCCACACTCGGTCTGATCACACCGTCGATCATCGTGATCCTGATCATTGCCGGCTTCTTAAAGGCATTTAAGACAAACAAATATGTCCAGAACGCCTTTTACGGTCTCCGCCCGGCCTCCACAGGCCTGATCGCGGCGGCAGGACTTTCCGTCCTTTCACTGGTCCTTCTTCATAAGGACGCCTTCGCGGCGAGCGGAAAGATCACAGACCTGATCAGTATCCGCAGCATCGTCCTTCTCGTGGTGCTCTACTATTTCACCGCGATCTGCAAAAAAACAAAAGGACTTCACCCGGTAGCGTTCATCGCGGCTTCCGCTGTGATCGGGATCGTACTCCGGTTCGGTGGAGTATAAATTTCAGTACATCAGCCTGTGGGGGATCTTCCGCAGGCTTTTTATTTACGCGAACAGCGAGCCAAAGTCCGCGCTTGCGCGAGACCCTGGCGACTGTCGCGATAACAAGGGGAAACCCGCGAAGCGTGTTTTCATCTGCTTTTCGAATATATGTTCGATAGAAAACACTTGCAATTCTGGAAGTTTTGAGTGTATAATAGGAAAAGCTGACTACAAAACATGGCCGGAGCATTATGCAGCGGCCACGAAAATAAAAATGAAACTGCGGCGGGGAAATGCTCTCTGCCGCAGTTTATGACTTATAATTGGAGGTCTTTACATGGCGAAAGCACAGTATAATGCTGACAGTATCACCGTACTGGAAGGACTGGAGGCAGTCCGCAAACGTCCCGGAATGTACATCGGAGGCGTTGGAACTAAGGGCTTAAACCATTTGATATACGAAATCGTCGACAATGCGGTGGACGAACACCTGGCCGGATTCTGTACAGAGATCACGGTAACGCTGGAGGCGGACGGATCCTGTACCGTAAAAGACAACGGCCGCGGGATCCCGGTGGAGATGCACAAAAAAGGCGTCTCCGCAGAGCGCGTGGTGCTCTCAACTCTTCACGCGGGCGGAAAATTTGATAATAATTCCTATAAGACCAGCGGCGGACTTCACGGCGTCGGTTCTTCTGTTGTAAACGCTCTGTCGGAACGGATGAAGGTCAAAATTTCCAGAGATGGAAAAGTATATTATGATGAATATGAGAAAGGGCATCCGGTCGTTGAGCTGAAGGACGGTCTTCTTCCGGTGATCGGAAAATCGAAGGAAACGGGAACGGAGATCAACTTCCTGCCGGATCCAACGATCTTTGAGAAGACAAAATTCAAGGCGGAGTGGCTGAAGAGCCGCCTTCATGAATCTGCATACTTAAACCCGAAGCTGATCCTTCACTATGTAAATAAACGTGCGGGCGAAGAGGAAAGCGTAACTTACCATGAGCCTGACGGGATCGTCGCTTATGTCCGTGAACTGAACAACGGAAAAGAACCGATCCATGAGCCGGTATATTTTAAGGGCAGTGTAGACCAGATCGAAGTGGAAGTCGCATTCCAGTTTGTGGACGCCTTTGAGGAGAATATCCTCGGATTCTGCAACAACATCTTTACCCAGGAGGGCGGATCCCACCTGGTGGGCTTTAAGACGAAATTTACCCAGCTGATCAACTCCTACGCGAGGGAACTCGGCATCTTAAAGGAGAAAGACAGCAACTTTACCGGTGCTGACACGAGAAACGGCATGACGGCCGTTGTCGCCGTAAAACACCCGGATCCGATCTTTGAGGGACAGACAAAGACAAAACTTGCCAGTGCCGATGCGACAAAGGCCGTGTTCACGATGACAGGGGTGGAGCTGGAGCGCTTCTTTGACCGTAACCTTGACACCTTAAAAGCGATCATCGCCTGCGCGGAAAAATCCGCGAAGATCCGGAAAGCGGAGGAGAAAGCAAAGACAAACATGCTCTCCAAGTCAAAGTTCTCCTTCGACAGCAACGGAAAACTTGCAAACTGTGAGAGCCGTGATCCGTCGAAATGTGAGATCTTCATCGTCGAGGGAGATTCCGCCGGCGGTTCCGCAAAGATGGGAAGAAACCGTCAGTTTCAGGCGATCCTGCCGATCCGCGGAAAGATCTTAAACGTGGAAAAGGCATCGATGGACAAGGTTCTGGCAAACGCCGAGATCAAGACGATGATCAACGCGTTCGGCTGCGGATTTTCTGAAGGTTATGGAAATGACTTTGATATCACAAAACTGAAATATGATAAGATCGTCCTGATGACCGATGCCGATGTGGACGGAAGCCATATCGACACCCTGCTCCTGACGTTCCTCTACCGCTTTATGCCGGAGCTGATCTACGACGGTCACGTTTATATCGCGATGCCGCCGCTCTACAAGGTCGTTCCGAAGCGCGGGGAAGAGCGCTATCTGTACGATGACAAGGCGTTAGAAGAGTACAGAAGGAGCCATTCCGGGGACTTTACGCTTCAACGCTACAAAGGTCTCGGTGAGATGGACGCGGACCAGCTCTGGGAGACGACTTTAAACCCGGAAAACCGTGTCTTAAAGCGGGTGGAGATCGAAGATGCCCGTATGGCGAGTGAGGTGACGGAGCTTCTGATGGGAAGCGATGTCCCGCCGAGAAAGAAATTTATCTATGATCATGCCGATGAGGCGGAGATCGACGCATAAAAGGAGAAGTTACCATGTCTGAAAAAATATTGCGAACTGAATATTCGGAGGAGATGCAGAAGAGCTATCTGGACTACTCCATGAGCGTCATCACCTCACGAGCGATCCCGGATGCCAGGGACGGTTTAAAGCCGGTACAGCGCCGAGTTCTCTATGATATGAGCGAGCTCCATCTGGACCACGACAAGCCGCACCGGAAATCGGCCCGTATCGTCGGCGATACGATGGGTAAATATCATCCGCACGGTGACAGCTCGATCTATGAGACGTTAGTCGTATTATCCCAGGATTTCAAAAAAGGAATGGCTCTGGTGGATGGTCACGGAAACTTCGGCTCGATCGAAGGTGACGGCGCTGCAGCCATGCGATACACTGAGGCGCGCTTAAAGAAGTTCGCGGAAGAAGTTTATTTAAAAGATCTTGATAAGACCGTGGATTTCGTCTCGAACTACGATGAGACGGAAAAAGAGCCGGAAGTCCTTCCGGTCCGTGTGCCGAACCTTCTCGTAAACGGCGCGGAGGGAATCGCAGTCGGAATGAGCACCAGCATCCCGACCCACAATCTGGGCGAAGTGATCGATGCGGTGAAGGCGTATATCGACAACCGCCTTCTCACCGTGGAAGAACTGATGGAATATATGCCGGGACCGGATTTCCCGACCGGAGGTATTATCGCGAACAAGAGCGATCTTTTACAGATCTATGAAACCGGGACTGGAAAGATCAAGCTCCGCGGAAAGATCGAGGTGGAGCTCGGAAGAAGAAAAGCGGACCGCGACAAGCTCGTGATCACAGAGATCCCATACACGATGATCGGCGCCGGGATCAACAAACTGCTCGTCGATATCGCCGATCTCGTGGAGACGAGAAAACTCACCGATGTGGTGGACATCTCGAACCAGTCAAACAAAGAAGGCATCCGAATCGTTCTGGAGCTCAAGAAGGACGCCGATGTCAATAAGATCAAGGCGATCCTCTACAAGAAGACGAAGCTGGAGGACACTTACGGCGTCAATATGCTGGCGATCGATGAGGGACGCCCGGAGACGATGAACCTCAAACAGATCTTAAATACATTCCTGGAATTCCAGTACCGGAATATGACGAAGAAGTACAATGTGCTCCTCGAAAAGGAACTGGAGAAGAAAGAGGTTCAGGAAGGTCTCATCGAGGCCTGCGACGTGATCGACCTGATCATCGCCGTACTCCGCGGCTCAAAGAACATGAAGGACGCGAAGGAATGCCTGATGACGGGAAATACCGAAAAGATCAGATTCCGTGTGCCGGGCTTTGAGGAGGATGCAAAGAATCTTCACTTTACCGAGCGCCAGGCGACAGCGATCCTCGAGATGCGCCTCTATAAGCTGATCGGCCTCGAGATCCTTGCACTCCAGAAATCGTATAAAGAGACCCTGCGGAAGATCCGGGAATATCAGCATATCCTCTCCAACCAGAAAAACATGGACGTTGTCATCAAGGAAGATCTCGATGCGATCAAGGCAGAGTTCGCAGAGCCGAGAAGAACACTCATCGAGGACGGCGAGGAGATGGTCTATGTGGAGGCGAAGGAAGCAGCGAAGGAAGTGATCTTCGTTATGGACCGCTTCGGCTACTGCAAGACGATGGACCGCTCCATCTATGAGAGAAACCAGGAAACGGTGGACAGCGAGAATGTCCGCGTCCTCCCGGTGATGACAGATGATAAACTCTGCATGTTCTCTGATACCGGAACCATGTATCAGGTGAAAGTCGCCGAGTTCCCTGCGCTCAAAATGAAGGATAAAGGAATCCCTATCGAGAATGTCAGCAAATTTGACGGCAAGACGGAGACACTTCTCTTTATGCTTCCGGCTTCCGGCCTTGCAGGGAAAAAGTTCCTGTTCGCGACATCCCAGGCATCCGTAAAGATCGTTCCCGGTGAGGAATTTATGACGGCAAACAAGACCGTTGTCGCAACGAAGCTCGCCGAAGATGATAAACTTGTGGAGATCCGGGAAATCGGCACGGAAGTCGACGGGGAGCGAGATGTGGTTCTCCAGACTGTGGATGGAATGTTCTTAAAATTCCCGCTCGTGGAGATCCCGGAACTTAAAAAGAACAGCCGCGGCGTTCGCGGGATCCGTCTCGAAAAGGAAGATACGCTGGAACATGTCTATCTGCCGGATGTCGACGGAACTGCTCACTATAAAGGAAAAGAAGTTGCCCTCGGACGGTTAAAAGCCGCAAAGAGGGATGGAAAAGGGACGAAAGTTCGGTTATAATATAATATAATATAATATATAGGAATAGCATTTGATAAAAAGGAGGAACTACCATGAACGTACCAACACCTCATATCGCAGCAAAAGAAGGCGAGATCGCACCTTCCATCTTACTTCCGGGCGATCCGCTCCGTGCAAAATTTATCGCTGAGAATTTCCTTGCAGGAGCAAGACAGTTTAATGCCACAAGAAATATGTTCGGTTATACCGGATTTTACCGTGATAAACCTGTTTCCGTCATGGGAACGGGAATGGGATGCCCGTCGATCGGAATTTACACCCACGAGCTCATCGAGGGATACGGAGTAAAGAAACTGATCCGTGTAGGCACGACAGGAGCGATCTCCGAAGATGTTCATATCCGTGATCTCGTATTCGCCATGGGCGCGTGCACACAGACAAACTATGTGAAGGAATTCGGACTTCCGGGAGACTTCGCTCCGATCGCAGACTTTGGTCTTCTGATCAAGGCAGTCTTCAATGCGGAGCAGGAAAATCTTCCTTACCATGTAGGAAATGTCCTCACATCGGATCTTTTCTATGAGCCGGAAAAGAAAAAGCATGACGGACTCCAGTTCGCCGATATGGGAGTTCTCGCAGTGGAGATGGAGACAGCTGCTCTCTACGCGAACGCTGCCCTCGGAAAAGCGCGGGCACTCTCCATCATGACCGTATCCGATTCCATGGTGACAGGAGAGAAGACGACCGCCGAGGAACGCGAGACTTCCTTTGCAGATATGATCCGCGTAGCGCTTGAGGTCATTTAATGCTTGCATTTTTTGTCATTTTGAGTTAGGATAGACATCAACACGAATGTTGCGTACATGGAGACATATGTCCGTGACGGGTGGAAAAATGGCAAGCCGTCAACTGAAGATGACTGTCAGGCAAAGATGAGGAGATATGTGTGATGGAAAAGAAACTTAGAGTTGGTATCCTTGGAGCAACAGGTATGGTAGGACAGAGATTTATCTCTCTCCTTGAAAACCACCCATGGTTTGAAGTGACGACCGTGGCTGCCAGCCCGCGTTCTGCAGGAAAGACATATGAGGAGGCTGTTGGAGGCCGTTGGAAAATGACGACTCCGATGCCGGAAAAAGTAAAAAATTTAGTCGTTATGAATGTAAACGACGTTGATGCCGTATCAAGGACCGTTGATTTCGTATTCAGCGCCGTTGATATGACAAAAGAAGAGATCCGTGCGATCGAGGAAGCTTACGCAAAGACAGAGACACCGGTTGTATCCAACAACAGCGCTCACCGCTGGACACCGGATGTTCCGATGGTGATCCCGGAGATCAACCCGGAGCACTTTGACGTGATCAAATTCCAGAAGCAGAGACTCGGCACAACACGCGGATTCATCGCGGTAAAACCGAACTGCTCGATCCAGAGCTACACTCCGGCCCTCAGTGCATGGAGAGAGTTTGAGCCGTATGAAGTAGTCGCTACTACATACCAGGCGATCTCCGGAGCAGGAAAGACCTTCAAGGACTGGCCTGAGATGGTCGAGAACGTGATCCCGTACATCGGCGGCGAGGAAGAGAAGAGCGAGCAGGAGCCGCTCAGGATCTGGGGCCACTTAGAGGGCGGCGTGATCGTAAAGGCAAAAGAGCCGGTGATCACATGCCAGTGCGTCCGTGTGCCGGTATTAAACGGTCATACAGCTGCTGTATTTGTAAAGTTCAGAAAGAAAGCATCTAAAGAACAGCTCATCGAAAAACTCGTAAACTTCAAGGGACTTCCGCAGGAGTTAGAGCTTCCGAGCGCACCGAAGCAGTTCATCCAGTACATGGAAGAGGACAATCGTCCGCAGGTTAAGCTGGATGTCGATTTCGAGAACGGAATGGGCGTATCCATCGGACGTTTAAGAGAAGATACCGTCTACGACTGGAAGTTCATCGGTCTGTCCCACAATACAGTCCGCGGCGCTGCAGGCGGAGCAGTCCTCTGCGCAGAGCTTCTCACAAAGCAGGGATATATCACAGCAAAATAAAAACAAGGGGCCCGCTTTTTCGCGGGCTCTTTTTACGCAGAGGAGGTATTATCATGTCAGTAACAAAAGAGCATTTTGGGGAGATGCCGGATGGAAGAGAAGTAAGCCTCTACACGATCAAAAATAAAAACGGGCTGATGGCATCCGTCACAGATCTGGGGGCTGTCTGGGTCCGCATGATCGTTCCGGACAAAAACGGGGTTATGGACGATGTGATGCTGGGGTTTGACGATGCTGCCGGTTATTTAAAGAACGGTCCGCACTTCGGTTCCGTCGTCGGTCGTATCGCAAACCGCACCGGAAAAGGAAGATTTTCCCTGAACGGGACCGAATACACACTGGCGATCAATAACGGTCCGAATAATCTCCACAGCGGTCTTGATTACTACGACGCAAGACTCTGGAATGCGAAGGAAGAGTCGGAAAACAGCGTCACTTTTACACTCTTAAGTCCGGACGGGGATCAGGGCTATCCGGGAAACGCCATCGTATCCGTCACCTACACGCTGACTGACGAGGATATGCTGACACTGACTTACCGCGTTCTTTCCGATGCGGATACGCCTGTGAACCTGACAAATCACGGATACTTTAACCTTCTTGGAAACAATGGCGGTTCTGTCCTGGAGCACCAGGCGCGGATCCTTGCCGATTTTTATACTCCGTCCGATGAGACGTCGATCCCGACCGGTGAGATTCTTCCGGTAAAGGGAACTCCGATGGACTTTACGGACTTTCATGTGATCGGAGAGCGGATCGATGAAGATTTCGACCAGCTTGTTCAGGGACATGGCTATGATCATAACTGGTGCCTCTCCCACGTCCGCGGTGATTTTGCCCTCTCCGCGCAGATCTTCTCCGAGGAAAGCGGAAGAGCCATGGATGTCTATACGGATCAGCCGGGGGTCCAGTTCTATACGGCAAACTGGCTGGAGCAGGGGAACGGAAAATCAGGTGCTTTCTACCATGCGAGAACTGCTTTCTGCTTTGAGACCCAGAACTTCCCGGATGCAGTCAACAAGCCTCATTTCCCGTCACCGATCGTAAAAGCTGGAAAAGAGTGGAAATCCGTGACAGGATACCATTTCTATATTCATGAGTAAAGGACCAAAAATGAAAAATTTAAATGAACGCAGCGTCAGGATCCTGGCATCACTGGGGCTGATCCTGACGACCATGATCTGGGGTTTTGCCTTCGTTGTGATGAAGAATTCCGTGGATCTGATCCCGCCGACGTATCTTCTGGCGATCCGTTTTTCCATGTCTGCGGTCCTGCTTGCCCTGTTATTTCATAAAAATCTGTTCGCAGCGGACCGCCAGACGATCCTCTGCGGCGCGATCCTGGGAATATTCCTCTGCCTGTCCTACCAGTTCCAGACTTACGGTCTGAAATACACGACGGCCAGCAAAAACGCCTTTATCACGACCCTGTATGTGATCATTGTACCGTTTTTCTACTGGATCGTCAGCAAAAAGAGACCGACAGGGCGAAATATCGCTGCAGCGTTTATCGCAGTCATCGGTCTCGCACTTTTATCTCTGCAGGGCGACCTCACGATCAATTTCGGAGATTTTCTGACACTGGTGTGCGGTCTGATGTTCGCAGTCCATATGGTATTTATCGACAAATTCACGGAGCACCATGATCCGATCGCACTGACCGTGATCCAGATCCTTGCGGCTGCCATCATCAACTGGATCTGTGCGCCGTTTCTCGACGGATCCTTTGATTTCGCGGTCCTGGCGAATCAGTCTCTGATCGTAGGCCTGCTGTACCTTGCAGTTTTCTCGACGACCGTATCGTATCTCTTACAGAATATCGGTCAGAAATATTTAAGCGCCTCCACATCGGCGATCCTTCTTTCCCTGGAATCTGTGTTTGGGACACTGTTTTCCGTGATCTTCTTAAAGGATGTGCTGACCGGAAAGATGTTAGTCGGATGCGCCCTGATGTTTGCGGCACTAATCCTGTCGGAGCTTCCGCAGAAGAAAAAAATAACGATCCTTTCATCCCGGAGAATTGCGGTCCGGGGTGGGAGAGAATAAGATAACTAGGAAAGAGGTTTCATGGGAAAAGCATTATTTATCGCCGAAAAACCGAGCGTTGCCCAGGAATTTGCGAAGGCCTTAAAGGTTTCCGGGAGAAAAGGAGACGGATATATCGAGTCCGATCAGGCGATCGTGACCTGGTGTGTCGGACATCTGGTGACCATGAGTTACCCGGATGCGTATGATCCGGCCCTGAAACGCTGGAGCATGGAAACTCTGCCGTTTCTTCCGAAAACATTCAAATACCAGGTGATCGACGATGTGAAGAAACAATTTACGATCGTGAGCGGGCTCTTAAACCGGGCGGACGTGGACACGATCTATGTCTGCACTGACTCCGGGCGTGAGGGAGAATATATCTACCGCCTGGTGGAGCAGATGGCAGGCGTAAAAGGAAAAAAACGCCGCCGTGTCTGGATCGACTCCCAGACGGAGGAGGAGATCCTGCGCGGAGTGAGAGAGGCGAAGGACCTCGCAGAGTATGACAATCTCGCGGCGTCCGCATATCTCAGGGCAAAAGAGGATTACCTCATGGGCATCAATTTTTCCAGGGTGCTCACCCTGAAATACGGTCCGTCCGTGGCGTCCTATCTCCGGGAAAAGCGGGCGGTGCTCTCTGTGGGACGCGTGATGACCTGCGTTCTCGGCATGGTCGTCCGCAGGGAACGGGAAATCCGTGAATTCGTAAAGACTCCGTTCTACCGCGTCATCGGCTCCTTCGATGTCCCAGATCACGAGACAGCAGTCATCGAGGCAGAGTGGAGAGCCGTGGAAGGTTCCCGGTATTTTGGAACACCGGCGCTCTACAAGGAGAATGGATTTAAGGAGAAAAAGACGGCGGAAGAGCTGATCCGGTTCCTGAGTGCCGATCCGATGGAGGGAACACTTCTCGCTTTGGACCGGAAAAAAGAGACGAAAAATCCGCCGCTCTTATACAATCTCGCCGAGATCCAGAACGATTGTTCAAAAATGTTCAAGATCAGTCCGGATGAGACTCTAAAGATCATTCAGGAACTCTACGAGAAAAAGCTGGTGACATACCCGAGAACCGATGCACGAGTCCTCTCCACCGCAGTATCGAAGGAGATCTATAAAAATATCGGCGGTCTCCGGAATTTTGCTCCTCTCGCGGATTTTGCCGCGAAGGCACTTGACAGCGGAACATGGAAGCAGATCGCGAAGACAAAATATGTGAATGATAAACAGATCACTGACCACTATGCGATCATCCCGACCGGTCAGGGATTCGGAGCGCTGCGAAGTCTGAATCCGCTGGCTGCAAAGGTGTATGAGCTGATCGGACGCCGGTTTTTGAGCATTTTTTATCCGCCGGCCGTCTACCAGAAGTTTTCCCTGCGGATCGAAAAACAGGGGGAACAGTTCTTTGCAGCCTACAAGGTCCTCGCGGAAGCGGGATATCTGGAAGTTGCGAATGTCCCGTCAAAAAAGAAGGCGGAAAGCAGCGGTAACAGCAAAGCGGAAAATTCCGGTGCGTCCCAGGATTCCCAGGCGGAGGAGCTGGATCCGGGTCATGATGAAAAAGCAAAGGATCTTCTTGCCATGCTCTCCGGGTTGAAAAAGGGACAGAAATTAAAGCTCCTAAAGCTTGAGATAAAAGAAGGCGAGACTTCCCCGCCAAAGCGCTATACGTCCGGTTCCATGATCCTTGCAATGGAAAACGCAGGTCAGCTCATCGAGGATGAAGATCTGCGCGCCCAGATCAAGGGAAGCGGGATCGGAACAAGCGCCACCCGCGCGGAGATCCTGAAAAAGCTGTTCAACATCAAATATCTGGCGTTGGCAAAGAAGACCCAGGTCATCACGCCGACACTCCTCGGAGAGATCGTCTTTGATGTCTGTCAGGCATCCATGAGGCAGCTCTTAAATCCGGAACTCACGGCGAGCTGGGAAAAAGGCCTGACGTATGTGGCGGAGGGAACGATCACGCCGGATGAATACATGGAAAAACTGGAGCGCTTTGTGACACTCCGGACAAACGGCGTCAAACAGACGAACAATGCCTATATGCTGCGCCCTTACTTTGACGCTGCGGCACAATTTTATAAAAAGTAGCAGGAACATGCCTGTAAAAAATGTGCTTTGGCACATTCTCGCGCCGGGTACGGTCGCTTGCGTCGTCTGATCAGACGGCAGATTGGAGAATGATATGAAAAAAGAAGAAACAAAAATCGTGGATCTCTATGATCTTTCCCACACCCAGGCTGCAGACTTCCTTCGCCAGTTCACCTATCCGTGGGAGGCACTGGCCCGTATCAAAGAGTTCATCCTTGAGCTTGGAAAGACACTCCCGGAGGATGAATATGAAAAGCGCGGAGAGACCGTCTGGGTCCACAAGTCTGCAAAGGTGATGCCGAGCGCATATCTCGGTGAGAATATCATCATCGGAAAGGACACGGAAGTTCGCCACTGTGCATTCCTTCGCGGAAATGCGTTGGTCGGAGAGGGCGCTGTTGTCGGAAACTCCACAGAACTCAAAAATGTGATCCTGTTCGATAAGGTGCAGGTTCCTCACTATAACTATGTGGGGGATTCGATCCTCGGATACCGCGCCCACATGGGAGCCGGTTCCATCACTTCAAACGTAAAGTCCGATAAACTGCTTGTCAAAGTCCATGCGGAGGACGGCGATATCGAGACCGGGATCAAGAAATTCGGCGCCATGCTCGGCGATTGCGTGGAAGTTGGATGCGGATCCGTCCTGAATCCCGGCACTGTGATCGGCAGAAACTGCAATATCTACCCGCTGTCCAGCGTCCGCGGATGTGTGGATGAGAACTCTATCTATAAAAAACAGGGCGAGATCGCAAAGAAAGTACAGGAATAACTGTTTTCTCTGAAAACAGATAAAAAGAACAAGTCCCGGCAAACAAGTGAAAACACGCTTCGCGAGTTTCCCCTTGTTATCGCAACAGTCGCCAAGGTCATGCGCAAGCGCAGACTTTGGCTCGTTGTTCGCGTAAATAAAAAAGGTAAAAGAAAAACCACGATGCCTGCCAAAAAACAGGTATCGTGGTTTTTGTCTTTTATCTGTTTAAAGCCTGGCATTCGCGATCTTCTCAGGAGAAAAGACCGGAATGTTCCGGATATTCACGGATCAATTACTTTGTTCCGAAGATACGGTCGCCAGCATCACCAAGACCCGGGCAGATGTACGCGTTCTCGTTTAATTCACGGTCGAGATGGCCGACATAGATCTGCACGTCCGGATGTGCCTCATGAAGCTTCTTTACTCCTTCCGGAGCGGCGATGATGCACATAAATTTGATGTGTTTTCCGCCGTGCTGCTTGATAAAGTCGATCGCAGCGACTGCGGAACCGCCGGTCGCGAGCATCGGATCTGTGACAACGATCGTTCTCTGCTCGATCGGATTCGGGAGTTTGCAGAAATATTCGTGCGGCTCATGAGTCTCCTCGTCGCGGTAGAGACCGATATGACCGATCTTTGCGGAAGGAACGAGGGAAAGGACACCGTTTACCATTCCAAGACCTGCGCGCAGGATCGGAACGATCGCAAGTTTCTTACCGGCAAGCATCGGAGTCATACAGGTCTCGATCGGAGTCTCGACCTCAACGTCCTCAAGCGGAAGATCGCGGAGTGCCTCATATCCCATCAGAGTTGCGATCTCCTCAACAAGAGTACGGAACTCATTTGTTCCTGTGGTCTTCTTTCTTAACATGGAGATCTTGTGCTGAACCAGCGGGTGGTCAATATACGTTACATTTTCCATTAATAGATACCAGCCTTTCTGTGATCTGCCAAAGCCTATAGACCGATTGGCAGATCATGTTTTTTCCTTCCCTTTATCATACCAAAACGCAGGATAGAAATCAACCGGATCGTTTCTCAGATCATCTATTGTTATTTTGTTTCCGGTGAATATTTTACAAGGGCATAATCACCCGCCGCATGGCTCACCGGAACGATCAGGTAGATATCTCCGTCTTTTTCGTAGGAAAACGCCTGTGGGAATGTCCCGTCCTTTACGGAAGTAAAATCACATTCTGCAAAAACCGTCTGCCAGAGTTCTTTTCCACTGGACTTGATGGAATCCTTTACTTCAGCTGCTGTGTCCGCCGGTTCTACCACCACAACGTTATCGGAAGAAAGATATTCCGCGATGGAATCCGCATCTGCATACGCAGTCAGACCGATTGGTGATCCTGTATTTAAGTTCACAGAGACGGCATAGCGCACATTTGACGGATGGGCTGTTTCTGCAACGTTTACCATTCCGTGGAATGTAAATACCGCCTTGTTTTTATCGAGGGATACCAGATCGCAGTTGATGGAAACCTCATCCTTTTCGGTGTCCAGTTCCCAGGCAGTGATGATCGAGGTCGCCTCTTTCTTTAAAAGCTCATTGACGGCCTGGGTCATGGATGCATCACGGAGATTGGAGAGGATCGGGTATTCGATGGAGACCTTTCCGGTCTTTTCGGTCGCGATCTTCGATTTCACGCTTAACGCGTCGGAGGCGTTGGAATCCTTTTGCGTCTCGACCTCAGAAGATCCGGCTTTTGAAGCATCAGTTTTTGAGGAGTCACTTTTTGAATTGTCTGCTGCCGGATCAGCCTTTGTTTCATTGGAAGTAGTTTCCGCCATGGTCTCCGCAGCGGACGTATGAATTCCAGAGATGTCCACAGCCTCGTGTTTTTTGCATGCGGTGATGGATAATGCGGCAAACATTGTTAAAGCGGCAAATTTATAAAGATTTTTTCTCATAAGAAGATCAGCTCCTTTTATCGTATTTTAATGCGGCACCGGAATAGGCGAATGGAAGAAAGCTTGTCCGGTACCAGGTTTATCTTTCTAAGACAGTTATATTATATCATGAAGACCTGCCTCTTGTACATGAACGCCACATTACGATTTTGTTAAATAAATGAAAGCATTTCATAAGGAAACGCCGGGATCGTTGATAAGTAATTTTAAATACTCAATCTGCAGGAAGTATGTTATCATAAAATTAAAACCCGTCGCCGGTACAAATTCCGGTGATCTTATACGAAAACAGGAGGAGTACTTCCATGAAGTTATTATCACTTTCAGAGGAGTTAAAAAACAATTCTTATCCGGGAAGAGGAATCGTGATCGGTAAATCAGCCGATGGAAAAACAGCTGTGACCGCATATTTTATCATGGGCAGAAGCAGCAACAGCCGCAACCGTGTCTTTGTGAAGGACGGTGAGGGGATCCGTACCCAGGCGTTTGATCCGTCAAAGCTCGAGGACCCGAGCCTCATTATCTACGCCCCGGTGCGCGTTCTCGGAAATAAGACCATCGTGACAAACGGCGACCAGACCGATACGATCTATGAGGGAATGGACCGCCAGCAGACCTTCGAGCAGTCCTTGCGCTGCCGCGAGTTTGAGCCGGACGGCCCGAACTACACTCCGCGCATCTCCGGAATCATGCACATTGAGAACGGGAACTACAATTTTGCAATGTCCATCTTAAAGAGCAGTGATGGAAACCCGGATAGCTGCAGCCGCTTTACATACGCATATGAGAAGCCATTAAGCGGTGAGGGACGTTTCATCCACACCTACATGAACGATGGAAATCCGCTTCCGAGCTTTGAGGGTGAGCCGAAACGCATTGCCATCGAGGGCGATATCGACAGCTTCACAAAGAATGTATGGGAGAGTCTGAATGAGGACAACAAGGTTTCCCTCTTTGTCAGATTCATTGATATCGAGACCGGAAAGTATGAGACAAGAATCGTAAATAAAAATCACTAGTCGTATCAAAAGGAGAAAAACAAATCATGAATGAAATGGAATTAAAATACGGATGCAACCCGAACCAGAAACCGTCCCGTGTATACATGGAAGACGGAAGTGATCTTCCGATCACAGTCTTAAACGGAAAACCGGGCTACATCAACCTTCTCGACGCGTTGAACGGCTGGCAGCTCGTTAAGGAATTAAAGGAAGCGACAGGTCTTCCGGCAGCTACTTCCTTCAAGCATGTTTCCCCGGCAGGTGCCGCAGTAGGTCTTCCGATGGATGAAGTTTTAAGAAAGATCTACTGGGTGGATGATCTCGGCGAGCTTTCCCCGCTTGCATCCGCTTACGCGAGAGCGAGAGGTGCGGACCGCATGTCCTCCTTCGGTGATTTTATCTCCCTCTCCGATGTCTGCGACGTTGACACCGCAAAACTCATCAAGCGTGAGGTTTCCGACGGTGTGATCGCTCCTGGCTATGAGCCGGAAGCTCTTGAGATCTTAAAACAGAAAAAGAACGGCAAATACAACGTGATCCAGATCGATCCGTCCTATGTTCCGGCTCCGATCGAGCACAAGCAGGTATTCGGCGTGACCTTCGAGCAGGGAAGAAACAACTTAAAGATCGACAAAGGCCTTTTATCCAATGTTGTGACAGAAAACAAGGAGATCCCGGATTCCGCAAAGATCGACCTTATGATCTCCCTGATCACCTTAAAATACACCCAGTCCAACTCCGTCTGCTATGTAAAGGGCGGACAGGCGATCGGTATCGGCGCCGGCCAGCAGTCCCGTGTCCACTGCACACGCCTTGCAGGCCAGAAGGCGGACAACTGGTTCCTCCGCCAAGCACCGCAGGTATTAAATCTTCCGTTTATCGACAAGATCAAACGTGCGGACCGCGACAATGCGATCGACGTTTACATCGGAGACGAGTACATGGATGTTCTTGCTGACGGCGAATGGCAGAAAGTCTTCACGGAGAAGCCGCCGGTATTCACGAAAGAAGAGAAGCGCGCATGGCTCGACAAGATGCAGGATGTGGCTCTCGGATCTGACGCCTTCTTCCCGTTCGGCGACAATATCGAGCGCGCACACAAGAGCGGCGTAAAATATATCGCACAGCCGGGCGGATCTGTCCGTGACGACAACGTGATCGAAGTCTGCAATAAGTACGGAATGGCGATGGCATTCACAGGCATCCGTCTGTTCCATCACTAAAACTGCTTGCAATTTTCATGTTCTTATGATAAACTTATATGCGGCTGTTGAAATATACAGCCGCGAAGATATGCCGGCGTGGCGGAATGGCAGACGCATCAGACTCAAAATCTGACGGGGGTAACTTCGTGCCGGTTCAAGTCCGGCCGCCGGCAGAAACGAAAAGACATGACTCTCATTAGATGGTCGTGTCTTTTTGCGTTTACGCGGACAATGAACCGGGATCCGCGTATATTCAGGCTGAAAGGAGTGTGTTCCATGACCTGTATGGAAGCAGAAAAGATGGTAGTTCCGTATATGAAGGACGAACTGTCCCCGACGGAGCTGGAAGATTTCCTGGACCATATCAAAACGTGTGAAAACTGCAGGGAAGAACTGGAGATCCACTACATGGTGGATGTGGGGTTAAAAAAGCTGGATGAAGCGGATGGAACATATGACATCGTGGGGGATCTGAAACGAAAGGTAGCGGAATCCTACCGGTCCCTGCGCCATATCTCCACATTCCAGATCGCATCCTACGCGATCTCGACTCTGTGCGGAATGGCACTCATCGTCATGATCCTTTTGCAGCTCCGCATCTGGACAACGATGGGATATCTATAGATTTTAGAGGAGTGAACATGGAAAAACTCGTATTGATCGACGGTCACAGTATCTTAAACCGCGCATTCTACGGTGTGCCGAACCTGACAAATTCGGAAGGTCTCCACACGAACGCGGTCTATGGCTTTTTAAATATTTTATTTAAAGTTCTCGATGAGGAGAAAGCGGACTACCTTGCGGTGGCTTTTGACCTGAAAGCCCCGACGTTCCGCCACAAAATGTTTGATGCCTACAAGGGAACAAGAAAACCGATGCCGGAGGAACTTCATGAACAGGTACCGCTCATGAAGGAGGTCCTGACCGCCATGGGTGTCCCGATCCTCACAAAAGAAGGCTATGAGGCGGATGATATCCTCGGAACGATCGCAAAGCGGGAGCAGAAAGAGGGCTATGAGGTGACGATCCTCTCCGGAGACCGGGACCTTCTGCAGCTTTCCGACACCCATATCAGGATCTGTCTCCCGAAGACGAGCCGCGGGACGACGGAGGTCCACAATTATTACCCGGAGGACGTGATCCGGGAGTACCAGGTGACGCCGGAACAGTTTATCGAGGTGAAAGCCCTGATGGGCGACCAGTCCGACAATATCCCGGGCGTCCCGTCCATCGGTGAGAAGACGGCGACAAACCTCATTGTCCAGTACCAGAACCTGGAAAACATCTACGCGCATCTCGACGAAGTGAAACCGCCGCGCGCGAAAAAGGCGCTGGAAGAGTATAAGGATCTCGCAGATCTTTCCTTAAAGCTCGCAAGGATCTGCATTGACGCCCCGATCGAATTTTCCATGGCGGATGCGAAACTGGAAAATCTCTACACGCCGGAAGCGTATGAATATATGAAACGCCTGGAATTCAAGTCGATCGCGGCGAGATTCGGCGAGGAGATCAAACATGAAAGCGGACCGGAGAAACAGTTTGTTCTTGTGGAGGATTTTTCCGAGGCGGATGCGCTCTTTGAAAAAGCAAACAAGGCGGACCGCATCGGAATGGAACTTCTTGCAGAAAACGGTTCCGTGACAGCCCTCGCCTTATGTTTTGAGGAGACCGGAAGCTATATCTTCCCGGTCGGCGGCTTTATGACGGAGAGCTATATCGCCGGAAAATATGAGGAACTCTGCCGAACGGGTCATGCCTGGGTCCTGGATCTCAAGCACTCCCTGCCGTTCGCGGATCTTTCCTACGGGGACACGGTCTATGACGCCGGGGTTGCGGCATATCTCTTAAACCCGTTAAAGGATTCCTACGGCTATGACGACATTGCGAGAGATCTTCTCGGGATGACGGTCCCGTCCAGGGCAGACCTGATCAAAAAGCTGTCCTGTGAGGACGCATACGCGAAGGAACCGGAGAATTTCACCCGTATGGCGGGACTTATGGCCTACACAGCCTTTGCGGCCGGGAAACCGCTCCTGGAGCGTCTGACGGCAGATGGAATGGAAGAACTGTACCGCACGATCGAACTCCCTCTGATCTATACCCTGTTCCATATGGAAGCGGAGGGGATCGCAGTCCGCAGGGAAGAACTTGCCGCTTACGGAGAAAAGTTAAAGAAACAGATTGCAGTCCTCGAGAAGGAGATCTGGGAGATGACCGGACAGGAGTTTAACATCAACTCCCCGAAACAGCTCGGCGAGATCCTGTTCGAAAAAATGCAGATCAAAGGTGGAAAGAAGACGAAGACCGGCTACTCCACAGCGGCCGATGTTCTGGAGAAACTTGCCCCGGATTATCCGGTGATTCAGAAGATCCTGGACTACAGACAGTATACAAAGCTGAATTCCACCTACGCGGACGGTCTCGGAACCTATATCCGGGAAGACGGACGGATCCACAGCCGGTTCAACCAGACGATCACGGCGACCGGCCGGATTTCCAGCACGGAGCCGAATCTCCAGAACATCCCGATCCGCATGGAACTCGGAAGAGAGATCCGGAAAGTCTTTGTCCCGCGCGATAGATTTATCTTCCTGGATGCCGACTACTCCCAGATCGAGCTGCGCGTCCTTGCCCACATGTCCGGCGATGAGCGCCTGATCGAGGCGTATAAGACCGCCCAGGATATCCACGCGATCACAGCTTCCCAGGTATTCCACATCCCGCTTGATGAGGTCACACCGTTACAGCGACGCAACGCGAAGGCCGTGAATTTCGGGATCGTGTACGGGATCAGCGCCTTCGGACTCAGCGAGGACCTGAGCATCTCCAGAAAAGAGGCCATGGATTACATCGCTCGCTATTTTGAGACATATCCGCAGGTAAAAACCTTCCTCGACAGCCTTGTTGCCCACGCGAAGGAGCAGGGATATGTCACCACGATGTTCGGACGACGCCGCCCGGTACCGGAGTTAAAGTCCTCGAACTTCATGCAGCGTTCTTTCGGAGAACGTGTAGCCATGAACTCCCCGATCCAGGGAACGGCTGCCGACATCATCAAGATCGCGATGATCCGGGTGGACGAGCGGTTAAGAAGGGAAAATCTCCGTTCCAGACTGATCCTGCAGGTGCACGATGAACTCCTCGTCGAGACGGCGGAGGACGAAAAAGAGATCGTCATGAAGATCCTCTCCGAAGAAATGCACCATGCGGCATCCTTAAAAGTGGAGCTGGAGATCGACATGCATGACGGAAAAAACTGGTTTGAGGCGAAATAGATGAAACAGAAGAAAATTATTGGGATCACCGGCGGAGTCGGAGCCGGAAAGAGCAGTGTGCTCGCGGTACTGAAGAACGATTTCGGGGCGAAGATCATTCTCGCGGATCTTGTGGCCCACGATCTCATGGAGCCGGGAAGTCTGGGACTCAGAAAGGTCACAGAGGCGCTTGGAACGTCATTTCTCACCCCGGACGGAGCCGTGGACCGAAAAGCGCTGGCGGACCTGATCTTCCGGGATAAAGAAGCATTAAAGACGATGAACTCCATCATCCATCCGTTAGTCTGGAAGACGATGAAGGAAGAGGCGGAGGCCGCCAGTGAAAACCTCGTGATCATCGAGGCAGCGGTCTTTGACACTGCGCCGAAGAACTTCTTTGACGAGCTCTGGTACGTCTACACGACAAAAGAGAACCGGATCGTCCGCCTGATGGAAAACCGCGGCTACAGCCGTGAAAAATGCGAGGACATCATCGGAAGGCAGGCGTCGGAGGAGGAATACCGCGCGCTCTGCAGCCGTGTCATCGACAACAACGGGGACGAATCCGATATCAAACGACAGCTGAAGGAGATCCTTGACCATGAGATTTGTTAGTATTGCCAGCGGAAGCAGCGGAAACTGCATCTACACAGGGACGGAGGAGAGCCACGTCCTGATCGACGCCGGCATCAGCGCAAAGCGGATCGAGCAGGGTCTTAACGAGGTCGGCTTAAAGACGAGCGAACTGGACGGCATCTGCATCACCCATGAACATTCCGACCATGTAAAGGGGCTGGGCGTCCTTGCGCGAAAATATGAAGTCCCGATCTACGCCACAGAAGGGACACTCGACGAGATCCGGAAGCTCAAAGGCCTCGGCGAATACCCGGAGGAGCTGCTGCACCCGATCCTGCCGGACACCGAATTTTCCCTCGGGGATCTGACGATCAAGCCGTTCCACATCGACCATGATGCGGCCGACCCGGTCGCTTACCGGATCCAGTCGGGAAATAAGTCTGTGGCAGTCGCAACGGACCTTGGACATTTCAACCAGTACACGATCGACCATCTCCTCGATCTCGACGCGGTGCTCTTAGAGTCCAACCATGACCTTCGGATGCTGGAGACGGGACCGTACCCATACTACTTAAAACGCCGGATCATGGGAGATTTCGGCCATCTCTCCAACGAGAACGCCGGACGCCTCTTAAACTGCATCCTGAGCGGCCGATTAAAGCACATCCTGCTGGGACATCTGAGCAAGGAGAACAACATGCCGGAGCTGGCCTATGAGACCGTCCGGCTGGAGATCGACATGGGAGACTGCCCATACCATGCGGATGATTTTCACCTGGCAGTCGCAAAGAGAGATGAGATGTCGGAGATCATCAGTCTGTAGCAGATTTTGCTGATGCTGCGAAAAAACACTTGCATCATACCGGCTATAATGATATATTTTAAGAAAATTTTACGCTTTATCACTGCATAAAGCTACCTTTCCCCGGGATCCATATGTTCCGGCAACGATCTCAGTCCGGACGGATCCGGATCACAATACGCGGAAGGCACAACACAAGGAGGAAAATTTCCATGGATAAAGTTATTATCACCGTAGTAGGAAAAGACACCGTAGGCATCATCGCAAAGGTATGTACATATCTTGCGGACCATAAAATTAACATCCTTGATATTTCCCAGACCATCGTCCAGGAATACTTCAACATGATGATGATCGTGGACGGAAGCGGAGCAAACGTTTCCTTCGATGAAATGTCTTCCGGACTCGATGAGATCGGTGCCGGGATCGGCGTCAACATCAAGTGCCAGCGTGAAGAGATCTTTACAAAAATGCATCGTATCTAATGACAGCTTGAGGAGAGGGAAACAATTATGATTACACATCTGGAAGTCAACGAGACTAACAATATGATCGAGCACGAGAACCTGGATGTCCGCACCATCACTCTTGGCATCAGCCTTTTGGACTGCTGTGACTCCGATCTCGAAAAATTAAACGAAAAGATCTACAACAAGATCACGACACTCGCAAAGGACCTGGTCCCGACCGGAAAACAGATCGAGCGCGATTTCGGGATCCCGATCGTCAACAAGAGGATCTCCGTGACACCGATCGCCCTTGTCGGCGGAGCAGCCTGCAAGAGCCCGGAGGACTTTGTGACGATTGCAAAGACCCTGGACCGTGCGGCAAAGACTGTAGGCGTCAACTTTATCGGCGGATATTCCGCTCTTGTATCCAAGGGCATGACAACAGCTGATGAGAACCTGATGCGCTCCATCCCGCAGGCGTTAAAAGAGACCGATTTTGTCTGCAGCTCCATCAATGTCGGCTCCACAAAGACCGGTTTAAATATGGATGCAGTCCGCTTAATGGGCGAGATGGTCGTAAGAACCGCAGAGTACACGAAAGACAACGACTGCTTAGGCTGCGCAAAGCTTGTTATTTTCTGCAACGCACCGGACGACAACCCGTTCATGGCGGGAGCATTCCACGGCGTTACAGAGGCAGACGCGATCATCAACGTCGGCGTCTCCGGACCGGGCGTTGTAAAGACGGCTCTCCAGTCTGTTCGCGGCGCTGATTTCGAAACTTTATGTGAGACGATCAAAAAGACGGCATTCAAGATCACCCGTGTCGGCCAGCTCGTAGCGAAAGAGGCATCCGCGCGTCTCGGGATCCCGTTCGGCATCATCGACCTGTCCCTGGCTCCGACACCGGCTGTCGGCGATTCTGTCGCTGAGATCCTGGAGGAGATCGGTCTGGAACGCGCAGGTGCCCCGGGTACAACAGCCGCTCTCGCCATGTTAAATGACCAGGTAAAGAAAGGCGGCGTTATGGCTTCCTCCTACGTCGGCGGACTTTCCGGCGCCTTCATCCCGGTCAGCGAGGACCAGGGAATGATCGATGCGGTCAACGAGGGCGCTCTTACGATCGAAAAACTGGAAGCGATGACCTGCGTATGCTCTGTAGGTCTTGACATGATCGCAGTTCCTGGAGATACGAGCGCAGCGACGATCTCCGGCATCATCGCAGACGAGGCGGCGATCGGTATGGTCAACCAGAAAACGACAGCAGTCCGCCTGATCCCGGTGATTGGAAAGGGCGTCGGCGAGACGGTCGAGTTCGGCGGTCTTTTAGGACATGCGCCGATCATGCCGGTCAACTCATTCAGCTGTGAGAAATTTGTGAACAGGACCGGAAGGATCCCGGCACCGATCCACAGCTTTAAGAACTAAACAGGAGAAACTATGAGAATCTATCTGATCCGTCACGGCAGGCAGAACAGCCCGCTTTGCAACGTAAATGTGCCGCTTTCCGATGCAGGAAGGCGGCAGGCCGAGCTCCTCGGCAAGAGACTGAAAAAGGAATCCATCGACGCCGTCTGGTCCAGTGACCTGATCCGTGCCCGCGAGACTGCTGATATCATCAATGAGAAGATCCGTGCACCGAGGATCATCCGGGAAGGACTCCGCGAGATCTCTTTCGGTGATCTTGAGGGACTTTCGGACGATGTGATCATGGAGCGCTACGCGGACTTTTTCGCCGCGAGAGCGTCCATGAAACAGGATCTTCCATATCCGGGCGGAGAGAGTGCGGCGGATGTGATCCGTCGTGCCGTTCCGGTCATGGACGAAATCGCAAAGTCCGGCGCGGAGACGGTCGCTGTCGTCACCCACGGAGGCGTGATTCGGAGTCTTGTGACCCACTATCTTCACATGGACGGGGCGTATGTTCCGCTTCTTGCGAGACATCTGGAAAACTGCGGCATCACGGAATTTTATTACCGGGAATCCGACGGCGAAATGCTGTTAAACCGTTTTAACGATTTTGCCCATCTGACGGATCATCCGGAACTTTTGCGCGGCGGCTGGGGAGAGAAAAAGTGATGGAAAAGAGAGAACTTCACAGTGTACTCACTGATTTTTTAAATGAAAACCTGATCCAGGCGACTGCCAGTGGTCAGGCGGAGAAAAATGATTTTCTGAAGGCACGGATCCGCCCGGTACTAGCAAAGGGCGTCCTGCATTTTCAGGCGGAGGAATTTATCGGAAAACAGGCTTTCCACAAAAATCTGACAGCCGAAGAAGCGGCTGCCTATCTGGAAGGTCTCATGGAAACAAGTTTCCGCCAGCTCCAGCTCGAGGCGAGAGATAAGAGCGGTTCCGTTCTTGTGAGCAAAAAGGGAAAGGTGACTGTTAAGGTAAAGAAAAAGCCGGTTTCCGGGAATACCTCCGGAAATGGGGCATCAGCTTCCGGAACGAATGGTTCCGACGCTTCCGACGCGGCTCTTCAGGCTGCCTGGGCGAACGGACTTTCCCATAACCGGAAGAAGCGCTACATCCTCGAAGAGGGGATCCCGGTCCCGTTCCTCGTGGAGCTCGGTGTCCAGACGAAGGACGGGGCGATCGTCCATGCGAAGTACGACAAATTCCGCCAGATCAACCGTTTCCTCGAATTTATCGAGGACGTGCTCCCGAAGCTTGATAAGAATAAAGAGACGAGGATCATCGATTTCGGCTGTGGAAAGTCTTATCTGACGTTCGCGATGTATTATTACCTCAAGGTCTTAAAGGGATACCCGGTGCGGATCACCGGTCTGGATCTGAAAACAGACGTGATCGAGCACTGCTCGCAGCTTGCAAAGAAGTTCGGCTATGACTCCCTGGAATTCCTTCACGGCGATATCGCTTCCTACGAGGGCACTGACCAGGTGGATATGGTCGTGACACTGCACGCCTGTGACACAGCGACGGACTACGCGCTGGAAAAGGCAGTCCGCTGGAACGCAAAGGTGATCTTATCTGTTCCCTGCTGCCAGCATGAGGTCAATAAGCAGATGAAGAGCGATCTCTTTGCCCCGGTATTCCGCTACGGGATCATCAAAGAGCGCATGGCCGCCCCCTCTACACAGACGCCCTGCGCGCGGAGATCCTCGAGGCCATGGGGTACCGGGTCCAGATCCTGGAATTCATCGACATGGAACACACGCCAAAGAACCTCCTGATCCGGGCTGTAAAGCAGGGAAAGAAGAAGGAGAACCGGAAGGAGATCGAAGCGATCCTGGAGGCGATCCATGCGGAGCCGACGCTTTACCGGCTTTTATTAGAAAAGAACCCAAACGTATAACTGCCGCCGGCAGCTCAAAAAAGCCGCAGATACCTTTTCACGGTGCTGCGGCACATTTTTTATCCGCTGATTTCAAATCCCTGCATGATCGCATGTTTCAATGTAATATTAGGATATTGACAGAAAAAGGAGTACAGCTTACTATGGAACGTTTATATCAGTATGATGTCGTTGTTGTTGGAGGCGGGACAGCCGGTGTGTCTGCTGCGGTCGGCGCTGCGAAAACCGGAGCGAAAACACTTTTGATCGAGAGAAATGCTTATCTTGGCGGAGAGGCGACCCATTCCGGGGTCAGCACCTTCTGCGGCTTTTTTACCTGCGGAAAGAATCCGGTTCGTGTCGTTGAGGGCGTAGGGCAGCTCGTGTTAGATGAGATGGGGGCACTTGGGCCGACCGTGGACTATGTCATTTCCGCGACCGGAAACTACAATGTCAATTTCCAGCCCGAATACTTAAAATGTGCGATGGACAATCTGTTGGAAAAAGAACATGTAGATTACTTTTTGCATACATACATGACCAGTGCGAAGGTGGAACTTGGATCCATTGTTTCTATTCAGTGTTCCGATGATGAGGGAAGCTTTACCGTAATGGCAAAAACCTTTGTGGATGCATCCGGAGATGCGAATCTCGCTCATCGCTCCGGGGCAAAACTGATATGGGGCGGAGACGACGGACACCCGCAGGCGGCAACCATGCCATTCCGGTTAAGCGGTGTCAACACGAACTGTGACATGTCACCTGAAGCTGTGGGGCGTGCAGTAAGAAAGGCCAAGGAGGCAGGAATCCCGAACCTTACAAGAGAAAAGGGATTTATCCTGAAAAAAGAGCATTCTGATATTGTCAGTGTGCTTCTTCCAAGTGTAATTCCGGAGGGACTGACAGCCGCAGACCTTACCCATATGGAGCGGGAAACTAGAAAACAGGTGCTCAGTTATGTACAGGCCTTAAAAACCTACATGCCTGGCATGGAGCACGCAGAGTTAGCGGTCATCGGACCGTCCATCGGTTTTCGGGAAACGAGAAGAATGGTCGGAAAAGAAACCCTTACCGTGGATGATGTGCTTACCGGAAAAAAGTGCCAGAACAGTGTAGCCCGCTGTGGGTGGAAACCGGAGATCCATAAAGATGTTGACAAGATGGCAACTTATCTGGATGTGAAGGAAGGAAGCTATTTCGACATTCCACTTGGTGCACTGCAGTCAGAAAACATCGAAAACCTATACGGTGCAGGCCGTATGATTTCTTCCGATGAAGCAGCATTTGCGGCAGTCCGCGTCATGGGAACCTGCTTTGCAACCGGACACGCCGCCGGAGTTGCCGCCGCATGTCATGCCCTGGAGGGAACGGCAGAGATAAAACACGTTCAGGAGGTTTTGAAAAAGCAGGGGGCATTGGTATAGGATGCGTAGAGAATATCCGAAAAACGGTATCAATTTCTGAAATGCGTCTTGAAGACGTTTTTCAATTTCTGAAATGCGTCTCGAAAAAGACAGAAGTCTAAAAGACGACGTAATGATCAGAAATACGGAAAACCCGGATACTCACAGAATATCCAGGTTCTTCACACTCTTTCTCCGGTCTTCCTCGATCGCCGCATAGAATTTTCTTGTAATATTTACATCATTATGGCCAAGAATATCTGCAACCAGGTAGATATCGTTGGTCTCCTTATAAACAGCGCTGCCATAGCTGCTCCGCAGCTTGTGCGGCGTTATTTTCTTTTTCGGTGCGATGATCGATGCGTATTTCTTTACAAGGTATTCCACGCTCCGCACCGTGATCCGCTGATTGCGCAGGGAGAGAAACAGGGCATTTTTGTGTTCCGGCAATGTCTCGATGCCGGTCCGGACCGACAGGTACTCATTCAGGCGCCTTGCCACCTCCGCATTGAAATACACGGTCGTCTCCTTGCCGCCTTTTCTGCGGATATGGATCCCGCTTTCTTTCATGTCCACATCATCCAGATTCAGTCCGACACATTCCGATACGCGGATCCCGGTTCCCAGCATCAGTGCCAGGAGAGCGCTGTCGCGGAGTCTGGTCCGTTCATGAAACGCTTTCTGTCTGCCTGACAGGCCGGATCCGCTGTCAACTTCCGCCAGCAGCTCCTTCATTTCCTCCGAATTGAGCCGGACGATCTCTTTGGCATGAGTCCGCGGCATCTGCATGGAAAGTGTCGGATTTACCGTTAAAAGTCCCACGCGGCAAAGATATCCAAAGAAACTCTTCAGTGAAAAGAACTTCCGTTTGATCCCCTGTTCCCTGTTCATATTCTTGTGTTCCGGATCATTCGGGCGGTATTTGAGATCTTCCAGGTAACGCTCGATATCCTGCACGGAAATCTGCGAGAGAGCTTCCGTCTGCAGCTGCTCCAACGGAATTTCTTTCCATTCCTCCTTTATCTCCTTCAGAAAATGAAAAAACATCGTCAGATCATACGCATAGGACAGCCGGGTCATGGAAGATGTCGACGGCTCGATCCCGCGAAAAAAGTCTGTACAGCATGATGGGAGAGCAGAGAGCATTGCCTTCAGCTTTTCTTCATTTTTCTGATCCCGCTGTGCAAAGTACTGCGACTCACTCATACTGTCTGCTCCTTAATATTCCCTGAATTTTTGCCGGAAGAAGCATCAGCAGATGCCCGGAAATGTTCAAGTTCCGCGATGAGGCGGGCATTTTCCCGGTCAAGCTTGCGGAATTCTTCCTGCATTTCCCGTTCTTTGGCTGCAACAGCCCGTTCCATCGCAAGATCCGCCTGCATCTGTGCCTGCTTTAAACGGTTCTGGCAGTCCGTCTCTTGTTCCTTTAACTGGCTGTTTAACCCGGCAAGCTGCATTTTATTTTCAGCAGCCGCATGTTCCAGATCCCGGACCATGGCTGTAAGTTTCCCGATCTGCTCTTCGTAATCCTTTTTTGCCGCAGTTTCATTCGCGAGCTGACGAGAGAGTTCTTCCTGCTGCCTGCTCAGCTGTTCATTTTCTGATTTGATCGCCGCACTGATCTTAACGATATCGTCATAATGGGCCGCCTTTTTCTGAAGCTGTTCCACCTGGTCTCTCAGCACATGGTTCAGTTCTTCCAGATCATTGGCCGACTTCCGGGCAGCCTCCATCGCCTGTTTCATACTGAGAGCATTTTCTTCGATTTGTTTTTTCTCCTCGGTCAACGTCTCAAACGATCCGGCAAGTTTCTCTTTTTCGTCCACAGCCTGATCGGCCTTTTCCCGCAGTTCATCGATCGTCCGGTCTTTCCGCTGCAGATCCGTTTTAAAACGCTCCGCCACGCGGGCCTCCGTCGTGTTTCCAAGTTCAAGACTTGTGAGATATGCGGCAAGAAGATCTTTTGTCAACCGCTCAAAATTCTCTATCTCAACGGCACGCCCCGGGGTCGCTGCCTTTGCGTTATTTAACTCCAACACCTGGATCAGATGATCGAATCCCTGTGCCTGATTCATTCCATTTGCAGTGCAGAACGACCTGAACGCGTCCGCGGATGCCTGGTCGATACGAAAATTGACCTGCCGGATCTCTTTTTCATTCTTTTCTGTGCTCATTTTACCGTACCTCCTGAATTGTTCTTAGTATAGCATGGCATGGGAGAGGAGTCAACTTGATCATGCGAATGATATACATGTTATACATAGGTATTGCTATACATAGCTATTAAGGGACAAAAGTCAGAGAAAAAGCAGGCAAAAGTGGAGAGAACAGAGTTGAATACAGGGAAAAGGTGTAAAAAAGCAGATAAAACGTCAGAAAATTCAAAAGCGTGCACACACAATTAAAACAATTTGGCTCAGAACCCGCCGAAACGGCCCATATTATTTCGCAAAACCCGAGTTTTACGCAATAATATGGGGTGAGAGATACAGAACAATGGAAGATGCAAGTTGACTATACTTTTATTGAAATAGAGCGTCAATTCAAAGGAAAATAGCCGCTTGCATTGCAATAGTAGAGTTAATATTGTGAATTAGTCCTATTGAATACAAAAAGCAGTTTAAAGTTTTCTATAGAACACTATTTTCTTAAATTGAAAGATATTTTCTTTAAAAAAGTCCATCCACAATTGTTTTAGAATTAAAAAGGACTCGTAAATTTTTATCATGCAGCACCTCGTTCCTTTTCGATCATTCCCATAAGTTCTTCACAGAATTCCGCATAATCGCTATGACCGAGCAGGAGCATCTTGTTATACAGTGATTCCATGGTCCTCTCAAAACCGGCGATGTCCTTCTTCCATACCCGGCAGGTAATAATGCAGTACGGAGAACCATTTCGTTTAAATTCATGACCGAATCGTACGGGAACCTGATTCTGCGCAAACAGAGCATCTGCAAGATAGTCTTCATGGTCGACGTACATGTACTGGCAAGAGAGGATGGAAAGTCCGCCCAGTTTCAAAAAATTTTTCATAATTTTTTCTCTCCTTACACTTTTTCCGTATCGTTTTCTTATAGTATGATTATAAGAGAGACGAGCCGGAATGTCATTGAACCTGTAGTTTAAGAAGATCCGTGAAAAAGAAATATCCCCGTCAATGACGAGGATATCTTCGATACTGGTATGTAACAGTCTGCTGAGGATGATAAAGTTATCCAGGCTCGGCAGAGATTTTCCGGAGATCCATTTATAGATCGCCTGCGGGTTTTCAAAACCAAAAGCTCCCTGGATTTCACGGATCGTATAGTTCTGCTCCGAGAGTAACTGTTTGATCCGCTTCCCGGTTTCTACTGGCCGGATTGACAGATACATTGGTTCCATTTGCTCATTCCTCCATGATTCTGCTCCATCCCGAAACACTGTCCTTATATTAACATAAAGCTGAGAAAATGAGTAGCAGAAAATTGCTTTTTCATGATGGCTGGTGATTTTATAGGACACCATCTATGCTATGATACAGGTATCAGTTCCGCCAGTCGGATTTTCATTCTGGCAAATTTAAGAATTTATTGTATACTATCACTATATAGTATGAAATAGCTTGCAAAGAAAAGGGAAGTATGATTATGCCAAAAGGAACCAATCAGAAATTAAAATTATATCGTCTGGCTCAAATTATGCTGGAACAGACAGATGACGAGCATTATATCACGATGGCAGAGATCATGGAGGCGCTAAGACGATACGACATCACTGCGGATCGAAAAAGCCTTTATAATGATCTGCGTGGCCTGTCCTCTTTTGGAATCGAGGTTGAGGGTGAGTCTGTCGGCAATCGTTACCATTATCATGTGGTCAGCAGACCATTTGAACTGCCGGAACTGAAGCTGCTTGTAGATGCCATTCAATCATCTAAATTTATTACAGAAAAGAAAACGAATATTCTGATCAAAAAGCTCGAGAAACTGGTAAGCAAATATGATGCCCAGAAGCTGCAGCGTCAGGTTTATGTATCCGGCCGGATCAAAACGATGAATGAAAGCATATATTATTCGGTCAATACGATTCATGCCGCTATTTCTGAAAACCGGAAGATCAAATTTCAATATTACCAGTGGAACGCGAAAAAGGAAATGGAATTGCGGCATAATGGGAAATGGTATCATATCAGCCCATGGGGACTCCTGTGGGATGATGAGAATTATTATATGATCGGTTTTGATTCAGAGGCTCAAAAGATAAAGCATTACCGTGTGGACAAAATGCTGAAAATCAATTTATCAGAGGAGCCCCGTGATGGAAAAGAAGCTTTCTCAAAACTCAATATGGCAGATTATACCAAAAAAAGTTTTGGCATGTATGGCGGTAAGGAAGAAAAGGTTAAGCTTTTGATCCATAATGATCTGGTCGGGGTTATCATTGACCGATTTGGGAGAGATATCATGCTGTTCCCGGCAGATGCAGATCATGTCACCGCCAATGTAGATGTCCGTGTCAGCCGGCAGTTCCTGGCCTGGGTATTTTCACTGGGCCCAAATGTAAAAATTCTCGGACCGGAGGATGTTGTGGAAACCATGAAGAGAGAAGCTTCCCGGCTGATGGAACAGTACGGAGGCTGATATGTCAGTCAACAGTAAAAAATTTTGTACTTTATAGTTAGGGGTTAATAAATGGCTTAGATACAAGGATTATAGCATAAAGTACAAAAATTTCAAAATGTACTTTATTTCAGAATGTACTTTATTTCGAAACAGAATAAAGTACATTTTTTATTGTCCGGATGTAGTGGGGGAGTGGTTTTAGGGGAGAAAATAAAGTACATTTTCAAATCGCTCCATTTTGGAAATTTCATAAATAGTGGAAAATAGAGATGCCGATGATTTCAGAACATGTCAAGATGTTGATACTGTTTGGCTCATTTTGTAATGATCACTATTGCCTGTTTTTAGTCATAATTGAAAAACACGCACCGCATTCTCGTTACTTCAGTGATGAGTTAGGTGCGCTATTTATTTACAATAATATCGAACATATGTTTACATGCTTAGTAACATATGGTATAATATTCATATGGAAAAAGATATATTTACTATTAAAGAAAATTCTCTTTCGTATGGTAGAGGATATGTGTACTCGCTTCAATATCATCTGGTCTGATGCACGAAATACCGAAAGAAAGTTCTGACCAATGGTGTAGATCAGGAGTGCAAAGAAATGTTGCAGGAAATCGCACAAGAATATCAATTTCGGATCCTTGCGATGGAAGTAATGCCGGACCATATCCACCTGTTACTGGATTGTAAACCGCAGTTCTTTATTTCGGATATGATCAAGATCATGAAAGGAAATCTTGCGAGACAGTTGTTTCTTGCACATCCGGAACTGAAAAGGGAGCTGTGGGGCGGACATCTCTGGAACCCATCTTACTGCGCTGTGACCGTCAGTGACCGAAGTCGGGAACAGATCATGGCTTATATCGAAGGACAGAAAGAAAAAGAGAACAGAAAGTAGAGGAAACCTATGCAGGTCGTATCCAGCTATGGCGCGGAAATTAAAAATAAGAATATCCCGATCCGCCATACGCTGGCGCTTTACCGGGAGGCGGTCCGCTGTCTGACGGAGATATATGAGACCGTATGGACAGAGTTATCCATGATCGATCAGATAAAACGGAGATTTAATGAGGCGGAACATCTGGTACATGGAACAAAGAAGAATCATGCAAGATTTGACTTCGATGCCCGTTTTCCGAAAATGCCGTCATATCTGAGAAGAGCGGCGATCCAGCATGCGCTCGGGAGTGTTTCCTCGTACCATACAAGATTGGAACAGTGGAAAAATGGAGCGATTTCCGGAAAACCGAAGCTTGTATATGAAAACCATGCGATGCCGGTATTTTATCGGAATGTCATGTACAAACCAGGAGAAGAGAGTGAAGACGCAGCCTGCCTGAAACTTTATGATGGTCATGACTGGAAATGGTTCCGCGCAGGTCTGCTTCATACGGATGTGGAGTACCTGCGCAGGCACTGGTCCGGAAAAAAGTCTTCTGCTCCGGTTTTGGAAAAACGACATCAGAAATATTATCTCCGCTTTTCTTATACGGAAGAAGTTACATTATCAAAAACACCTGTAAAGGATCAGCTCATCTGCAGTGTGGATCTTGGAATCAATACGGATGCAGTCTGTAGTATCATGCGGTCAGACGGAACTGTCCTGGACCGGAAATTTATCAATTTCCCCAGTGAAAAAGACCGGCTGTCCCATGTACTCGGAAGGATCCGGAGATTCCAGAAGGAACACGGTTCCAAGCAGATCGGAAGCCGATGGGCGTATGCGAAACGTCTGAATACGGAACTTGCCAGAAAGACTGCCCGTTCGATCGCAGAATATGCTCATGAGAATCATGCGGATGTGATCGTGTTTGAGTACCTGGAAATGAAGGGAAAGATTTCAGGAAAGAAACGACAGAAACTGCATCTTTGGAAGAAACGGGAGATCCAGACTATGTGTGAACACAAAGCACACCGGTATGGGATCCGTGTGTCCCGTGTCTGCGCATGGAATACCAGCCGTCTGGCGTATGATGGAAGCGGACCGGTCAGCCGAGATCCGAAGAACCACAGCCTGTGTGTTTTCCAATCTGGAAAACAGTATAACTGTGATCTGTCAGCATCCTACAATATCGGAGCGAGATACTGGATTCGGGAAATCATAAAAACCATACCGGAAACGGAAAGGTCTTCACTGGAGGCAAAAGTACCTGCGGTGAAGCGCAGAACCTCATGTGTTTATGCTGACCTGCTCATCCTTCAGAATGAGTATGGATGTTCGAAAGCTGCATAAACACAGGCAGATATCCGGAGGACTACCTGTTATGTGGAACCCAGCCGTACCCGGCATGGAGGATGCGCATATCTGCGCAGTTCTAAGTTTCAGGCGTATCCGCCGGTATCCGGTCTTGCCGTTTAAAACGGCTGAGAAGCATGTGACTTTAGTCATGTGAGGTTCACATCCTTATATCTATTGCATTTTGGCAAGTTTAAAAGGAAGGTTCCTTTGCCGTAGCAGATGACACCTTCCTTTAATGATTGATTTTTCTGTTGTCCGCCAACTGATCGGCACCCGAAGCCCGATAAGCAATTTAGATAAATTGGATTCTTATAATATTATGGTTTTCAGAACTTATTTCTTATCTTTTGGTATTCTCTAGGTGAACATCCTTTTAGCTTGTGGAAGAGTCGGCTGAAATAAAGCTGGTTATCATACCCGACAATCTTAGAAATCTCATTGATGGAATAAGTTGTTGTTTCAAGTAAAATCTGAGCATTGGTGATTCGGATTCCTACAATAAATTGCATTGGTGTGGAACCAGTGAATTTTTTGAAATTTCGGATAAACCAGCTGACACTCATCCCTCGTGAGGCAGCATAATCGTCAATATTGATATTCTGATGGTAGTTTTCACTGAAAAAGGTAACAGCGATATCCATCTCACGATCAAGATATTCATTTTTTGATATGTGCTCTCTAGTCAGTTCCCGGTGAAAGCTAATTAAAAGATGGCGTAGCAAAAGGACAAGCATTTCCTCATAATTATCCTGACAGCGTTGGAGCTCGATGATAATACGTTTGAAAATCCGTTCATATTCGTTAGATGAACCAACTTGAAAGATACGTTCTTTATCTGTAAATCCATATTGGCGTAAGATATTTTTCACATCGCTTCCTGTGAAGTGAATCCAGTATACTTCTGTCTTATCTTCTCCATAATATTCATATTTCTGAAGTTCTTTCGGTCTGTAAAGTACAAAGTTACCGGCAGGAACAATCGTTTCGTTATCTACATTATCAAAATGGAAATGTACACAACCAGCAGTGATATATATAATCTGATAATCCAGACGTCCTCTTGGACGGTAGGTGGGAAGCTTGGGAAGGCTGGAAAGACGATAAGTACCACAGCTTCCTACAATCAGTGGACGACTTTTGTCTTTAAAATCCATATGTGAGTGGTTCAAATAACCGGCGTTCATATACATAGGACGGCACCTCTTTTCATACTTTTTATTATTGTATCATTTAGTGCATGTTTTGTCCAATCTAATTCATAGACATATTTTGCGGATTAGGATAATCTATATTTAGAAAACAAAGGAACGTAAGAATAAAAGGAAAAGATCAGATTTTCTGTGGGAGAACAAAGAGCAAAAAAGTATATGTATTGGAGGAGAGCTATTTATGATTGTACCGCGTTATTATGAGAATTTAAGTGTATTGCATGAAAACACAATGCCAGCCAGAGCCTATTATATTCCGGCATCCAAAAGAATGGATAACTTGGTGGAACACAGAGAAGAATCAGATCGTATGCAGTTATTGAATGGAACTTGGAAATTCCAGTATTTTAACAGCATTTATGACATTCAGGATTCTTTCTTTGAGAAGGATTATGATACGGAACACTTTGATGTGATTCAGGTTCCGAGTGTATGGCAGATGGCAGGATATGATGTGCATCAGTATACAAACATCCGGTATCCGTTTCCGTTTGATCCGCCATACGTGCCGCAGGATATTCCGTGTGGAGCTTATGTGCATACTTTTGATTACAGCAGAGATGAGAAAGCTTCAAGAGCCTTTTTGAACTTTGAAGGGGTAGACAGTTGCTTTTATGTATGGATCAATGGCTCTTACGTAGGATACAGTCAGGTTTCACATATGACCAGTGAGTTTGATATTACCGATGTACTTCAGGATGGAACGAATACCGTGGCAGTTTTAGTAATGAAGTGGTGTGATGGTTCTTATCTGGAAGACCAGGACAAATTCCGTATGAGTGGTATTTTCCGGGATGTGTACATTTTAAAACGTCCGGAGCAGGCAATCAGCGATTACCATATAAAAACAAAAATTGAGGATATGATTGCAAAAGTAGAACTTGACATGAAGTTTTACTTCCCAGTAAATGTAAAGATTTCGATAGAAGACAGAAACGGAGCAGTTGTAGCAGTAGGAAGTATTGCCGAAGAAGGAGCTGCTGTTTTAGAAATTGCAAGTCCGGAACTTTGGAATACAGAAAATCCATATCTGTATAAATTGATTCTTGAGACAGAAAATGAAGTAATCGTAGATCATATTGCACTCAGAAAGATAGAGATTAAAGATCAGGTTATTTACTTAAATGGACAGAAGATTAAATTCCGTGGAGTCAATCGTCATGATTCTGATCCGGTTACTGGGTTTACGATCAGCCGGGAACAGATTATAACGGATCTTACGTTAATGAAACAGCATAATTTTAATGCGATCCGTTCCAGCCACTATCCGAATGTACCATTTTTCTATGAAATGTGTGACAAGTATGGATTTATGGTGATAGATGAAGCAGATATTGAGGCTCATGGACCATTTATGCTCTACAGAAAAGAAGACACCGATTATAACCGGTTCAAACGGTGGAATGAAAAGATTGCTGATGACCCGGTATGGGAAGAGGCAATCGTTGATCGTGTGAAACTCATGGTGGAACGTGATAAAAACCGTTTTTGTATTGTCATGTGGTCAATGGGAAATGAGAGCGCATATGGTTGTAACTTTGAAAAAGCATTGGAATGGACAAAAAAAATTGATCCAGACCGTATCACCCAATATGAGAGTGCAAGATATCGTAATTACGATAAAACATATGATTACAGCAATCTGGATGTGTACAGCCGTATGTATCCAGCTCTTTCTGAGATTCAGGAATATCTGGACAAGGATGGAAGCAAACCATTCCTTTTGGTAGAGTACTGTCACAGTATGGGAAATGGTCCTGGAGATTTTGAAGATTATTTTCAGATGATCCAGGATAACGATAAAATGTGCGGCGGCTTTGTTTGGGAATGGTGTGACCATGCGATTGCTCATGGGACTGCTGAGAATGGAAAGGCAATCTACGCTTACGGAGGTGATCATGGCGAAGAAATCCATGATGGTAATTTCTGCATGGATGGATTAGTGTATCCGGACAGAACGGTGCACACAGGGCTTTTGGAATACAAGAATGTTTATCGTCCGGCAAGAGTTATTTCCTATAACAAAGAAAGCGGAGAACTGGTACTTCATAACTACATGGATTTTGATGACTTGAAAGATTATGTGAAGATCAATTATGAACTGACACAGGACGGGCTTGTAATCAGCAAAGGTAAACTTTCAGAAGTTTCAGCGGCACCACACAGTGAAGGAAAAATAGACCTTAAAATCAATGTGCCAGAGAGTGGAAAATGTTATTTAAAATTTATTTACCATCTGAAAAAGAAATTGCCACTGCTGGATGAAAACTATATTCTTGGATTTGATGAAATTGAGGTAAGCAAAGATGATGCAAAATGTAAACTTGCAGAGAAATGGCTACAAAAAACAGCAGTGGACTCTGAACTACAGGTAAATGAAAATGATACACAGATTCATATCAAGGGGCGTGAATTTGCTTATACTATAGACAAACGTACTGCACTCTTTACAGAGATGAAATTCGCAGGGCGGGAATACTTGAACCATCCGATGGAATTAAATATTTGGAGAGCTCCAACAGATAACGATATGTACATTAAGTCTGAATGGAAGAAAGCACATTATGATAGGGCTTATACAAGAGCCTATACGACAGAGGTCGTGCAGGGAAGACATGGGGTAAAGATTATAAGCCATGCTTCTGTTGTGGCAAAAACAGTACAGAAGATTCTTGACGTGATGATTGCATGGAAAATTGATGACATTGGACGGATTGATGCAGATATTGCAGTAACAAAAGATGATGAGTTCCCGGATCTGCCGAGATTTGGTGTGAGAATGTTTCTGGACAAGAAACTTACAGATGCCAGATACTTTGGAATGGGACCACAGGAAAGCTATCGCGATAAGCATCAGGCTGCGAGTCATGGCCTGTATCGGGCAAATGTTGGTGACCTGCATGAGGATTATATCCGCCCACAGGAAAATGGTAGTCATTATGATTGTGAATATGTAGAACTTAACAACAGCCGATATGGCATTGTGGTATCTGCGGAAAACGCTTTCTCATTTAATGCTTCTTATTATACACAGGAAGAACTTGAGAAGAAAACGCATAATTATGAATTGACAGAATCAGATAGTGTAGTATTTTGTGTTGATTATGCATTAAATGGAATTGGCTCTAATAGTTGTGGCCCGGTTGTATTGGATCAGTACCGATTTGATGATGCATTGTTCCGGTTCCAGTTTACTCTGGTACCGTATGTAAAGGGGTAATAAAATTTCAGGTGACCTGTAAACAAGGAAGGAGAGTAAGGTTGTCTTATGGGAGAAAAAAAGTATTTAAAATGGTATAACAAAATTGGATATGGTTCGGGTGATATTGCAGGTAATGTAGTCTATGCGTTCCTGACATCCTTCATGATGCCCTATCTGACAGACTCAGTAGGACTTGCTGCAGGTGTCGTAGGTACCCTGATTGCCGTATCAAAACTATTTGATGGTTTTACGGATATATTTTTTGGATCAATGATTGACAAAACACACAGTAAAATGGGAAAAGCAAAGCCTTGGATGCTGTATGGATATATTGGCTGCGCCATTACATTAGTCTGCTGTTTTGCGGTACCAGTCAGCTTGGGGACGACTGCTAAATATGCATGGTTCTTTATCTCTTATACACTGTTAAATGGTGTGTTTTATACAGCAAACAATATTGCGTACTCAGCACTTACGTCACTGATTACAAAGAACAGCAAAGAGCGTGTACAGATGGGAT